>Ga0182738_1001258_pt1 | contig 32227 bp, 31 predicted proteins | sample eDN5th30CBELigMG_FD_128876 | JGI IMG/M metagenome (GOLD analysis project Ga0182738, IMG submission 128876) | Enriched Miracle-Growth compost microbial communities from Emeryville, California, USA - eDNA 5th pass 30_C BE-Lig MG (version 2)... ...
CATCGCCATGGCTGGCTCGCTGTGGGTGATGTACCATATGAATACCAACATGATGCCGCACATGCTTCACGACATGACCTCAGGGTCGTGAAACGGCGGCGGGTTTCTCGACTCGATGCCACGTTCTTCCCCAGTTGAGTCATCGCTTGAATCAGCGGCAGCACACCCCCGGACGCATCGTCCGGGGGTGTTGTTGCTATGGGCGATTGTTGCGCTGGCCACATTCTGCGGCTTTGTTGCCCTGGGCACATGGCAGGTGCATCGCCTGGCCTGGAAGCATGACCTGATCTCGCGGGTCAGCGAGCGTGTTCACGCAGCGCCTGTTCCCGCGCCCGCGCGGGCCGACTGGTCCGCAGTCAGCGCAGCGCGCGACGAATACCGCAGGGTGACCGTTACCGGCACCTTTCTCGACAAGGATGAGACTTTCGTACAGGCTGCGACGGACTACGGTGGCGGATACTGGGTGCTCACACCGTTGCGGCAGGCGGACGGCAGCTATGTGCTGGTCAATCGGGGCTTTGTGACGCCGGAGCGCCGCGACCCGGCGATGCGCGGCACGGATCAGCCTCAGGGGCAGGTGACGATTACAGGGCTGCTGCGTGTGACAGAGCCCGGCGGCGCTTTCCTGCGCCATAACGACCCTGCGCAGGGGCGCTGGTATTCGCGCGATGTGCAGGCCATCGGCGCCCGGCTGGGTCTCGCGCCGATAGCGCCCTATTTTGTCGATGAGGCCGCCGCGCCGGGCGCCCGCCCGCCCGGAGAAATTGCCGCGCCTCCATCGCGCTGGCCGGTGCCTGGGCTGACAGTGGTGCATTTCAGGGACAATCATCTCAGCTATGCCATTACCTGGTATCTGCTGGCGCTGATGGTCGCCGCCGCCACAGCCTTTGTCGGCTATGCAGAGTACCGGCATCGGCGCGATGCGCGCCTTGCAACCGGGGGGCATTTGTCATGACGTCTGCCGCCATGTCGCCGGACGGCGAAGAGGCCGCTCCAAGCAGCGCCACCAGCCGGCACAATCTGCGCCAGCTCATACAGCTGCGCTGGATCGCCGTGCTTGGCCAGGTGATCACGATCTTTGTCACCCAGGTCAGCTTTGGCATCCTGTTGCCTTACAAGACCATGCTGCTGGTCGTGCTTGGGCTGGCGGTGTTCAATCTTTTCAGCTTGCTGCGTCTGCGCATACGGACGCCAGTCACCCAGGTCGAGCTTTTTCTTGCCCTGTTGCTGGACGTGGCGACGCTGACCATACAGCTTTATCTGAGCGGCGGCACCACCAACCCCTTTGTTTTCCTGTTTCTGCTGCAGGTGGCGCTGGCGGCGGTGCTGCTCAAGTCGGCGGCGACATGGGCTGTTGTATTGCTCTGCGCGCTGGCATTCGGCGGCCTGGCCGTCGCCAATCGCCCCCTGCCTTTGCCGCTGGACCCATTGCAGGGCCTGCCCGCGCCGTTTGTGCTTGGCATGCTGATCTGCTTCCTGCTCAATGCGGCCCTGCTGGTTGTCTTCATTACCCGCATCACGCACAACCTGCGCACGCGCGATGCGCGCCTGGCCGCCATGCGCCAGCGCGCCGCCGAGGAAGAGCATATCGTGCATATGGGCTTGCTGGCATCCGGCGCGGCGCATGAGCTCAGCACGCCGCTTGCTACCATTGACATCATCCTGGGAGACTGGGCGCATGCGCAGCCTGCCGGCGACCCGGAGCGGCTGCAGGATATCCAGGAAATGCAGGCGCAGGTGCAGCGCTGCAAGGCCATTGTGAGCGGCATTCTGATGTCGGCGGGCGAGGCCCGGGGCGAGGCCATGTCCGAGACGACAGTCAGGCAGTTTCTCGATACGCTGGTATCGCAGTGGCGCAAGTCCAGGCCCGCAAACCGGCTGACGTATGAGAATCACTTCCGGGACGAGGTCAGCATCCTGTCCGATCGCGCCCTCAAGCAGATGATCTGCAATGTGCTGGACAATGCCCAGGAGGCGTCGCCGCGCGGCCAGCAGCTTACCGTGACACGGGATGAAGGCGATCTTGTGCTGGAGGTGAGCGATATAGGTCCGGGTTTCAAGCCAGACATGCTGCGCAACCTCGGCAAGCCGTATCAGTCCAGCAAGGGCAGGCCAGGCGGTGGCCTGGGGCTGTTTCTTTCCCTGAACGTCGCCCGTACGCTGAGCGGAAGCCTGGTGGCGCGCAACCTGCCGTTTGGCGGCGCTTCGGTGGTGATCCGCCTGCCGCTTGCATCGCTTACGCCAGAGGAGCACGATGATGATGACGAATGATCAGCCCGAAACACCCGATTCCAGCGGCCCAGGCGCACAGGGTAAAGAGCGGCTGTTGCTGGTGGTTGAGGACGATGCCGCGCTGTCCCGCACGATGGCGCGCTCTTTCGAGCGGCGCGGTTATCGCGTCGTGAGCGCCGACAGCATTGAAGGCGTGCAGGCTTTGCTTGAAGAACATGCGCCTGGCTACGCCGTGGTGGATCTCAAGCTCAATGGCGAGGCGTCGGGGCTGGCGGTTGTCCAGCACCTGCATGAACATGATCCCGCCATGCTTATCGTCGTGCTTACCGGCTTTGCCAGCATCGCGACGGCGGTCGAGGCGATCAAGCTGGGCGCCTGCCATTATCTGGCCAAGCCGTCCAATACCGATGACATCGAGCGCGCATTCCAGCTTACGGAAGGCAATACCGATGTGGCGCTGGCCAAGCGCCAGGCTTCCATCAAGACGCTGGAATGGGAGCGCATCCACGAAATGCTTGTCGCCACGGATTTCAATATCTCGGAAGCGGCCCGACGCCTGGGCATGCATCGCCGCACGCTGGCGCGCAAGCTGGACAAAAAGCAGGTTCGCTAGCGGCGTGCGCCACGGCGGATGGCGGCGCTGTCAGCCGCCTGTCGAATACTTGCCCAGCGTTTCCCGAACCCGCATGGGCAATGGTACAGGCCGCCGTGTCCGAGGGTCGACGTAGACATGCGTGAAGCTGGCGCGGGCGTGTGCCAGTTGCGACGCGCTCGTGAACACGCCAAGCTCGTAGCCGACGCTGCTGCCGCCGAGCTTGACGATGCGCAACCCGATTTCCACTGGCGTTGGGAACGAAACCGACTCGAAATACTGGCATTGTGTCCCGACGACCAGGCCGATGGCGTCGGGCTGGGCCGCGCCCGCCAGGCCTTCCTCGATCAGGAGACGATTCACGGCTGTGTCGAACCAAGAGTAATAGATCACATTGTTGACATGCCCATATACATCGTTGTCCATCCAGCGCGTGCTGATGGGGGTGAAATGCAAATAAGCGTCCCGGCTATCGGGCTGGAGTCTCTCTGTCATGATGTCCTAATCAGGGGGCAAAGGCTTGAGGGTCACTGGCGGGGCCGCGCCCGGCAACCAGCGATTCGAGCAGCACGGCGCTGCCGCAGGCCAGTGTAAAGCCCAATGCGCCATGCCCGATATTGAGCCACAGGTTGTCGGCTGATCGGGCGCGCCCGATGAGGGGCCGGCCGCTCGGCGTGGCAGGGCGCTCGCCTGCCCACTGTGTCGCCTGGTCAAGCGCCAGCCCTGGAAACGTGTCGTCGACTTGACGCATGAGCAGGGACATGCGGCGCGGGTTGATGGCCGGCCCTGGCTCGCCCATGTCCACCATGGCGGCAATGCGCAGCACGGGGCCGATTGGCGCATACACAATGCGCCGCTCGTAGTCGGTGACACTGATGGCGGGCGTCGAGGCGCCGTTGGCGGGCACGCTGAGGCTATAGCCTTTCAGGCCATACAGCGGGACATGCTGGCCGACACTGCGCAGCAGCGCCCGGCTGGCCAGCCCCGCGGCCATGACGAAATGGTCGGCGGCAATGGGTTCGCCAGTATCGAGCATCGCGGCCACGATGCGGCCACGCTCGCGTTTGAGCGAGGCAACCCGGGCCTGAAGCCTGACGTCGCAGTCTTTTTGCTGCGCCAGCGCATTGAACAGGCCCTGGGTGAGCAGATAGCAGTCGCCGACCTCTTCACTGGGTGTATAGATAGCACCTGCGAGGCGGTTGCCCAGGCCGGCAAGCGCGGGCTCCAGCTCCACGCAGGTATCGCGTTCCAGCACGCGCTGTTGGGAGCCTTGCGTCGCCTGGTATTGCACCTGCTTGCGGGCCTTGTCCAGCAGTGCCGGGTTGCGGTAGGCGATCAGTTTACCGTTGCGCCGATGATGAAAATCAATGGGTGTGTCCTGCATCCACGCCTGCAGCGTGTCCCGGCTGAGGTAAGACAGCGTCAGCATTGCCGCAGTCGTCTGCCGGACAGTATCGGCGCGGCAGGCGCGCAGGAACTGCAGGCACCATTGCCATTGCCGGGGGTCCAGCCGTGGCCGGAAGCGCAGGGGCGAGCCCTGGTCCAGCAGCCATCTGGGAAGGTTGGGAAACACGCCGGGATCGGCAAGCGGTGCAACGTAGCTATAGCTGAGCTGGCCCCCGTTGGCAAAGCTGGTGGCAAGCCCCGGCCCGGTGCCCGCATCAAGCAGGGTGACGCGCGCGCCCTGGCGCGCGAACTGCCAGGCAGTGGTAGTGCCGATGACACCGGCGCCAATGATACAGACGTGCATGGCTACTGACGGAAATAGATGGTGACGCCCGATTCTTGCACGGGGCGCTGTTGTCGGGCAAGCGGGCAATGCGCCGCTCATGTGCTAGTATCCCCAGCGGTTCCTACGGGAGTGGCACATGCTTAGATGGCTTGCAGGCAGAGGGGCGTCGCGGCGTCAGGTGGCGCGCGAGCTGGCGCAGATATCGGATGATATGTGGCAGGCAGGTGTGCGGCGACATGCTTTCCTGGCCGGGTTGACGGCGGACCAGGACGCGGCCCTGCGGGAGCGGGCTGCATGGCTGCTTGCCAGCAAGTCATTCAGCGGCGCCCAGGGGTTGGAAGTGACCACGGACATCATGCTGTCCGTGGCGATTCAGGCTGCCTTGCCTATCCTGGCGCTCGACCCCGCCTTGTATGAGGGGTGGACGGAAATTGTCCTCTACCCTGGCGGTTTTCTCATTCCGCGCACGGATGTCGACGAAAGCGGTGTCGTGCACGAGTATGTTACGGAGGCTTCGGGCGAGGCATGGGAAGGCGGACCTGTCATTCTTTCCTGGGAGGACAGTGCCGGGGGCCACGACCCGCGCGTCAATGTGGTCATCCACGAGTTTGCGCACAAGCTGGACCTGTATGCGGGCGAGGCGGATGGCATTCCCAGCCTGCATATGCGCCGGGATATCCAGGTCCGACAGTGGGCAAGCGTGCTGGACGAGTCTTACGACGCATTCTGTCGCGCGCTTGAAGCGGTCGAAGCCGCCATCCCCGCCGATGTCGACCCCGAATCGGATGCCGCCTCGCCATGGTACGACACCTTGCCGCTGGATCCCTATGCCGCTGCGGATCGGGCTGAATTCTTTGCTGTCAGCTCCGAAGGCTTTTTCGTTGATCCGGCTCCGCTCGCGCGCAGCCTGCCGAAATGGTACGAGCTGCTACGCGCCTATTACCGCCAGGACCCTCTGGAAAGGCTCGGATAATTCGGGCCCAGGCGCTTATCCCGCGCGAACCTGGCGCGGCGCGGCAATGCGCAGCAGCAGGTCGGCAACGGTGTCAGGTGATGTGACCATGGCATCGTGGCCCGCGTCGATTTCGAGATAATCCCAGTCTTTCCGGGTGCGCGCCCATTGCCGCACGGCGGCCAGGGGAGCGTATTCGGGCCGGACGGCCACATAGGTCGTGGGCAGCCCATTGCCTATAGGGTGTTGCAATGCCAAGGTGGATTCATATGTCGAGAGGGGGTGTGGCGTACATTTTTCCCGCAGCCATTGCGCATCGGCGGCGTCGGTGACGCCGAAGGCTTCCGGCGGGGGAACGGGAATGGACAGCCCTCCTGGGCTTTGTCTTGCCAGATCTCGTCGTGCCTGGGCAACCTCGGCGGGAACGACGGAGAAAGGGCTTTCCCCGCTCTGGATGATCAGGGAATCCAGATACACCAGATGTTTGATGCGGTCCCGAATCCGGTCTGCTGCTGCACTGGCGGCAATGCCGCCGAAACTGTGGCCGACCAGCACCACATCGCACAGTTCCTCCCACAGGAAGACATTGATCAGATCCTGTGCGCAGGTTTCCAGCGTGATATCGGGGCCTAACAGATGCGAGCGCTCTCCGAGCCCTGTAAGCGTCGGCGTGTAGACATTGTGCCCCGCGGCGCGCAGCCGCCCCGATACGTGTTTCCAGCACCAGGCGCCATGCCAGGCGCCGTGCAAAAGCACGAAGGTAGCAGTATCAGGGGTATCGGTTGTTTGTGGCTGCATGTCGTTTCGGTCGAGATAACAAAGGCCATCGCACCCCGTAGTGGCCTCGTGTGGATTGCCGTCAGGCTGGAGCCGTGTCGCGGGCTGGGGCCAGGCTTCTTACATCCTGGACGGTTTCAAGAGCGCTGAGGCGATCATACAACGCGGCGGCATCCAGATCGGAAGCAAGGGCGCAGCAATCCATGAACTTGGCTCGCAGTTCCTCCATATTCAAGGGCAGCATGGCATTGCCGCGCGCAAATCGGATATCGCCGGAAGACAGCCTGCGTCCATCCCGCAGTTCTATCGTGACCTGGTCATTGAGTGCGAAAACCGGCTCAATGGGGCAGCGCGAATCATCTGTATCGATGCGGACCCGCGCCATCAGATCCCGAACCTCGGGACGGTTTACATATTCGTCAGTCAGTTCGGCAAGCCCGACCTTGCCGGCGTCCAGCGCGGCGGCGACCGAAAACTCCAGGCTGAATTTGGCTTCAAGGCCAGTGACCGGCGCATGGTTGCGCAGCATGGAGGCCTGGCTGACGCCGATGGTGGCGTGGACAGCCGCCACTTGCTCGGGCGCAATGGCATGGGTGCTGGCCAGATCCAGCACGCCGTCGACCACCCGGTGCGTGGAATAGCACATGGGATATTTCTTGATCGAGAGCCCCGTTTCAAGAATGCGCGGCTTTTTGCCCAGGTCTGTTGCATCTTCGCGGTTTACTGCGCCTTTGGGAGAGAGTGCGGCAAGGTATCCCGCGTGGTGTTCCAGGGCGTCGTGCGCGGCAGTAAGCCCGGCCGCCGCCAGACGTACCGCGTCAATGGCGCAGGATGCGGCGCGGCCCGCATGCAGAGGCTTGGCCATGGTGCCGAAATTAGCGACCAGGCCGCTGGCCATGCTGGCCGCCAGCGCGATCGCGTTGCCGCACTGTTCCACAGACAGCTTGTTCAGATAGGAAATTGCGCAGGCGGCGCCCACCGTGCCAAGAACAGCTGTTGGATGCCAGCCTTTCAAATGATAGGGGTCAGGGTCGCGGGTGAAGAGTTCGGCCCATGCTTCATACCCCACCAGATAGGCATTAAGGGCCTGCGTCCCGCTGACGCCCAGGCGCTCGCCCTCGGCAAGAATCGCGGGAACCAGCACCGTGCTCGGATGCCCCCCCAGCGCAACATCGTCATAGTCCAGTGCATGTGCCGCGCTGCCGTTGATGAGCGCCGCGTCGTCGCTGGCCGCCAGCTCGTCAAGAAAGAGTATATGGGCTTGCGCGGCTGTGGATTGGCGCTGACGCACAAACGAGCGGACGATGCGCACAACCTCGGCGTCCCGACCGGCAATCATGGTGGCAATCGTGTCAATAAAGCCGGTCTTGACGAGATTGCGAACCTCCTCTGTCATCAGTTCGGCGGGTGGGTGCGCCGCGAAGCGGGATAGCGTTTCAGTCAAGCCTGGCATCATGTGCTCCTTGTCTGGTAAGCAGCGTATCTTGCGCTGTCAGTATGATCTTGGCATGCCGAGAATATGCTCGCCTACGTATGCCAGTATCAGATTGGTGGAAATGGGGGCGATCTGCATCAGGCGTGTTTCGCGCCATTTTCTTTCCACATCATATTCACGGGCGTAGCCAAAGCCGCCATGCGTTTGCAGGCAGGCTTCCGCCGCATGCCACGCGGCCTCGGAGGCAAGCATTTTCCCAATGTTCGCCTCGGCGCCGCAGGGCAGGCCGGCGGCGAATAATGCCGCAGCCTTGCGCAGCATGAGGTCTGCCGCTTCAAGCTCCGCATGCGCGCGCGCAATGGGAAACTGTATGCCCTGGTTGCGTCCTATGGGCCGATTGAAGATGACGCGCTCCTTGGCATAATTGGCGGCAGTTTTGGTGAACCATCGGCCATCGCCCAGCGCTTCGGAGGAAACCAGGATGCGCTCGGCATTCATGCCGTCCAGGATGTAGCGAAAGCCTTTTCCTTCCTCGCCGATCAGATTTTCGGCGGGAACCTGGGCGCCATCGAAGAATACTTCTGTCGTGTTGTGGTTGATCATCGCGGCCAGCGGCTTGATCTCGACGCCGTGACCACGGCATTCGCGCAGGTCGACCAGGAATACAGACAGGCCGTCGGTCTTGCGTTCGACCTGTTCCAGGGGCGTGGTGCGGGCAAGCAGCAGCATCAGGTCGGAGTGCAGGGCGCGCGAGGTCCAGACCTTCTGACCATGGATGCGGTATACGTCACCTTCGCGCACCGCGCGGGTTTTCAGCTTGGTAGTATCTGTGCCGCTGGTGGGTTCCGTCACGCCGAATGCCTGCAGGCGCAGCGCCCCGCTGGCGATCTGGGGCAGGTACTGGCGCTTCTGTTGCTCATTGCCATGACGCAGCAGTGTGCCCATGATATACATTTGCGCGTGGCAGGCGCCCGCGTTGCAGCCCGCGGCATGAATCTCTTCAAGGATGACGGCCGCGGCGCGCAGCGGCAAGCCAGCGCCACCGTATTCTTCAGGGATCAGCGCTGCCAGATAGCCGGCATCGGTGAGCGCCTTCACGAATTCGGTGGGGTAGGCTTCCCGTGCCTCAAGGTCGCGCCAGTATGCGCCTGGAAAATCGGCGCATATCTTGCGTACGCTTTCGCGTATGTCCAGGAAATCTTCTCCCAGGGGCATATGCACATCTTCATACCGGATTTGCTCATTCATGGGTTTTGCTCTGGTGACGGGGTTGACAGCGGATTCAGGCATGGGTGCGCTGTGCTGCGGTCTGGTAGTTGTGCGGCAGCCCGGCGCGGGCCAGCGCGCCTTGCATGGCGATGTCTGGCAGGGTTGCGCTGACAATGCCGCGTACTTCAAGCAGCTGTTCAAGGTCTACGCCGGTGCGCAGGCCCATGGAGTCCAGCATGAAGCACAGATCGTCCATGACGATATTGCCGGTGGCTCCCGGTGCGAAAGGGCATCCGCCTATCCCTGCCAGAGAGGCGTCGAAGCTGCGCACGCCGCATTCCAGCGCTGCGGTGACGTTTGCAAGCCCCAGGCCCCGTGTATCGTGAAAGTGCGCGGCAACGGGCAATGAGCCGACAGCATCCATGACAGCCTTGAATACCTCGCGGACCTGGGCGGGATCGGCGTATCCGACTGTGTCCGGCACGACAATTTCGTCAGCGCCCGCCTCGGCAAGCGCCACGGCATACTTCACGACATCCGCGACTGGCACTTTCCCTTCATAGGAACAGCCCAGGGCGGTCGCCAGCCCTCCCACGATCAGGGGGCGTTTCTCTGGAGGCTGGGCGCGCGCCAGCTCCACGATGCGACCGAAATCCGCCACAGATTCTTCCCGCTCCCGGCGGACGTTCTTCAGGTTATGGGTCCGGCTTACAGACATCACGAAATTGAGTTTGTGTACGCCCAGCTCTATGCCCCGTTCCGCTCCGCGCAGATTGGGAATCAGCGCGGAAACCGCCAGGCCCGGCACCTCCAGCGCCCTGGTCGTGACCTCTTCCGCGTCCGCAAACTGAGGAATGAGCGAGCGAGGGACGTAGGACGTGACCTCGATTTCAGGCACGCCGGCCGCGGCCTCGGCGCGTATCCATTGCAGTTTCTTTTCCGTGGGCATAAAGGTCGGGTGGATTTGCAGTCCATCCCTGAGCCCTACTTCCCGTACAGTAACGTCAAGGTTGCTCATCATGACTCCTTGTGCCAGCCTCGCGCCGGGGATGAAGCCCCATGGCGCAAGCACTGATTGCCTAGCGCCCCTTGAAAACCGGGCGGCGTTTTTCATTGAAGGCGCGCACGCCCTCATATCGATCTTCCGTTTCCACCAGATGGTTGTAGGCCTCGACCTCGAAACGGTAGGCGGTTTTCAGCTCCATCTGCATGCCATAGCGGACTGACTTCTTGACTTGCCGGATCGAAAGCGGCGCGTTTCCAGCAATCGCCCTGGCCGTCTCAAGCGCGCGCGCCATCAATTGGCCGGACTCGCAAACCTCATTGAGTACCCCCCATTCGTGCGCCTGCTGAGCGGTGATCGGGCGGGCTGTCATGAGCATTTCCTTGGCTCGCCGTTCGCCGATGGCGCGGGGCAGATTCTGGGTTCCACCCGCGCCGGGCATGATGCCAAGCGATACTTCCGTCAGCGCAAATCGTGCCGCGCTGGAACCATAGGCGAAGTCGCAAGACAGAACCATTTCAAAGCCGCCGGCGTAAGCATGTCCGTTCACGGCGGCGATGACGGGTATGGGAAGATCAGTCAGCGTCCAATACTGGCGCTCAAACAGCTCATGCTGGCGCTGCCACTGTTCACGTGTCATGCCGTTGCGCTCCTTGAGGTCTCCTCCCGCGCAGAAGATGCGGTCGCCTGAGCCCGTCAGGATGATGCAGCGGATATCGCCTGCATCTTCGGTCAGCCGTGTCCATAGATCCAGCAGATCGCGTCCCATCTGGGTGTTGATGGCGTTGGCTACTTCGGGGCGGTTAAGGGTCACGACAAGGATATGCGGCTCGCTTGCATTGGTGGCCAGTGTCTCGTAATCGGGCAGGTTCATGTTTCCGTGCGCTCCGGATGCTTGATGATGAGGTTGGTGTGTTGGCCCAGGGCGGGCGGGGCGCTGCAGGGCGCCGGTCGCTGCCCATCGAGGCTGAACGGCAGTCCGATGAATTCCATCCCGGTGCCCGGCACCGGCTGCAGCAGGCCCAGGGCGCTGGTCTGTGGGTGTGCCAGCATTTGCGACAGATCCTGCACGGGCGAGCAGGGGATGCCCGCCGCGTCCATCCGCGCCTGCCATTCTTCAGAAGAGGACTGCGCAAAAATATTGTCCAGCATTGCATAGAGTTCCTGCTGGTGGGTAACGCGCGATGGGTTGTCAGAAAATCTCGGATCGCTCAGCCATTCCGGGTGGCCCAGCGTATGGGCCAGCTTGCGGAACAGGCCGTCGCTGCCGGCTGCCACGACGATTTCCTGGCCGTCGCATGCCGCGTATGCCTTGTAGGGCACAATGCCTGACGCGCCGGAACCTTGCCGGCCGGGCGGATGGCCTGACGCCTGGCATTGCGACGCAAGCAGCGAAACCCAGCAGGCCGCAGTCTCGAAAAGAGATACATCGATAACGCGCCCCAGGCCAGTTTCCTTGCGCTCGAGCAGGGCAGTCAGGATGCCGATCACTGCCCACATGCCTGTGCCCATGTCGACGATGGAGGGGCCAACGCGCACCGGCGCTTGGCCGGGGTGGCCTGTGGTGCTCATGATGCCGCTGAATGCCTGCATCAGCGGGTCATAGCCGGGCTTGTCCTTGAGGGGGCCAGCCTTTCCGAACGATCCCATATTGCAATAGATCAGCCGCGGGTTCAATGCTGTCATGGCTTGCGCGCCCAGGCCCAGTTTTTCGACATGGCCGGGGCGCAGGTTCTGCAGGACGATATCAGCCTCGCCGGCAATGAACTGTTTCAAGGCATCGCTGTCACCCTGAGAGCGAAGATCGCATACGACAGATTCCTTGTTTCTGTTCAGCGCCTGGAAAATGCTGGACACGCCGTTGACAAAGGGCGGACCCCATTTCCGGGCGTCGTCGCCTTCGGCCTTTTCCACCTTGACGACGCGTGCGCCCAGATCCCCGAGAATCTGCCCGGCAAAGGGAGCCGCCACGCTGTGGCCCAGCTCGACGACAACGAGGCCGGAGAAAGGCGCCATTCTGGTTGCGGTGCTACTGGTGTCTGCTGGCATGAAGTCCCCGGTCCAATGGCTGTTCTTATTCAAATGTGCGTACATTAAATGTACGTACACATGGTAGATGGACGAAAAGGACGTGTCAACCTCCCGGCGCGCGGGAGGGACAAATAATGCCGCGAAAGGGGGTTTTCAGCGCTGCTTGCGTTTTCCGCTGCGCGTCCATGACGTGCGCAGCTCAAACCTGCCAACAGGATAAAGGTTGGATGAAACGCCCAGCACGCGATCTTTCTTGTCCAGATAGGAGCGTTGCAGATGCAGGGCAGGGGAGCGCGCCTTGACATCCAGAAGCCTGGCCGCGTTGGCCGGCAACAGCGCAGCCGCGATTTCTTGCCTGACGGTGTGTATGGTCTGCCCGTGAAGCTTCTCAAGCATGCTGTAGATGCTGGCATGGTTGCCATGGAGCTGTTCGCGGATGCTGGCGAACTCGGGCCGCAGGTAAATGCGGGTATACGAAATAGGGATGTCTTTCCCTCTCGGGAAGCGCAAGGCCTCCAGCTCTAGCCAGGCTGATCCGTCCTCGCATTCGAGTGTGTCAGCCAGCTCCGGCGACGCAATAATCTCCTTGCCGCTCAACACCTGAACACGGGTGGAGTTTGTGTAGTCGAAGAGTTCGGGCAGCGTGCCGAGGGCGGCGACATAGACCGGCTTTTCCTTGCGGGAGCAGACGATGGTGCCAATGCCGGGGTGGCGGGAGATCAGCCCGTCGTCCGCGAGCTTGCGAGATGCCTCGCGCACGGTATGGCGGCTTACGCCATATAGCTGGGTCAGCTCATTTTCTCCGGGCAACAGGCTGCCGACAGGGTATTTGCCGTTGGTGATATCCCTGAGCAGGCATTCCCTCAGCCAGAGATAGCGCGGCTGGGAGGTTTGAGTGTCTTTCTTGATATCGGTTGCGCTCATAATGTTTTGATAGCGATGTCTGTTACGGGGATTCTTGAACCCCTGTTGGGATCCAGCGCTCATTGTGGTGCAGGCCTTGATCTGCCGCAAGTCGGCGCCGCGTTTCTAATGTACGTACCTTATATGTACGCACATTAGAAAAATAAAAATAGAAAGTATTCGATTGTTGTGTGGCAATAATCTTTACAAGGAATTCAAATGTAGGTACATTTGAAAAAAGGCCTGGTCAGCATCGTTCCAAGGCACGAATTATTCAAGTCAAAAACGGAGACAATGATGAAGATTCGTAAGGCGCTGGCCTTTCTGGGCTATGCCGCAGCCACCCTGTCTGTGCTTGTACCCGCCACAGCTTCCAGCCAGGAAAAATTCCGCATATCCCTCGATACAAACCCCACCCATGTGAGGAACCAGGGGGTCGATATATTCGCCAAGGAGCTCAAGAAGCGTGTTGGCGACAAGCTCGATATCGAAGTCTATCCCAGCGGCCAGGTCTATCGCGACAGGGATGTTCCCAAGGCGCTCAGGCAGAATGCCATCGAGATGGGCGTGCCTGGAACATGGCAGCTTGACGGGCTGGTTCCCAATGTGGCGCTCCAGACCCTGCCGATGTTCTACGGTGTCGACCCCGATACGGTTCACACCGTGATGGATGGGAAGCTCGGCGATTCGCTCAACGAGCGAATGGAAGACAGGCTGAAAGTAAAGATCCTGGGGAAATGGGCAGACCTGGGCATGCAGCATTTCTACAGCACCACCAAGGAAATCAAGTCTTACGATGATCTGAAGGGGATGAAGATACGTTTTTCGGGCGGAACCGCCAATGCGGAACGGCTCAAGTTCCAGGGTGTGATTCCGACCCTGATTCCGTACCCGGATTTGCCGCTGGCCATGAGCCAGGGTGTGGTCCAGGGTGTGGCGACCACCCACGAAAGCGCGGCGACAGCCAAACTTTATGACTCCGGCTTGAAGTATGCCTTTGAGGACAATCAGTTCATGGGGCAGTACGTCCCTATGATCAGGCTGTCGTTCTGGGACAAGCAGCCCAAGGAGATCCAGGACGCCATTCTGGAATCCTGGGAAATCGCCGTCACGCAGCAGCGGAAGATGGCCGGCCAGGCCCAGGAGGATGCGCGCAAGACGCTGATGGATCATGGCGTGAAAATGGCGCAGCCTTCCGCCGAAAGCATTGCCGCCATGCGCTCATCCCTGATGAGCATTCAGCCGGGCGTGATCAAGGAAATGAAGATTGACCAGGACATGGTTGATATCGCCATGCAAGAACTGCGCGCCGCAAAGGTGGAGTTCTGATGTCCAAGGCCTATTCATCGGCCGTCGCACAGCCTGACATACGCGAACAACGGGTGGATGACGAGCCACCCGCCGCAACCCAGGATTCCGTTCGGGGAGCCTTGTATGAAGGGCTGGCCGACAAGGCTGCCGCCGAGCTGGAGGCGGGGACCGAAGCGTCTGGAACCCGCCTGGAGCAGATCGTGGTGGGGGCGCTGGCGCTGGCTGCCCTGATGGTCTGTTGCTACAACATCCTGGTGCGATATTTTGCGCCTGCGCACACGCTTGACTGGAGCGACGAGGTCCAGGTTTACATTATCGTGTGGGCAATGTTCCTCGTTCTCGGCGTGGTCACCGCCACTGACAGGCATGTGAAGGCGGACCTGTTCGTGGGCATGTTCAAGAAACCAGTCCAGGCCAGACTGCAGTTGTTCGGCGATCTGCTGGGGCTGGCGTTCTCGTGCATGCTGGTGTATTACGGCACGATCATCACCTGGCAATCGTACGATTTCGGCGATCTGTCTATCAGTTCCCTGCGTTTTCCTTTGTGGATATACTTCGCGGCGCTGCCCACGGGGTGTCTGCTGATGGCAATACATTATGCGTTGCGCATCGCACGCTTTTTCCGCCCGCGGAGGCAATCGTGAGTGGCCTGCTTCTTAGCTCCTTCCTGGTATTGCTGGTACTTGGTGTTCCCATTTATCTGGCCCTAGGTGTCACTGGGGCGGCGCTGTTCGGCATGGATGGCAGCTTGCTGTCCTATGCCCAGAAACTCATTGATGAACTGAACTCGACGACGCTGCTGGCGGTTCCTTATTTCGTGATCGCCGCCACTTTCATGGAGCGGGGCGGCGTGGCCCGGGCGCTGATCGATGCCGCCGCTAGCTGGATAGGGCGGGTTCCTGGCGGCATTGGCTTGGTGTCTGTGCTGTCTTGCGCCATCTTTGCCGCCATGTGTGGTTCTTCGGTTGCCACTGCGATTGCGATGGGCACCATACTGGTGCCCGCCATGCATAGGGGCGGCTATAGCCGGTCTTTCTCGGCCGGCGTGGTGGGTGCTTCGGGAACGCTGGGAATTCTGATTCCTCCCTCCCTGGCTTTTGTCGTATTCGGCGTGCTTGCCGATACCTCCATCCCCAGGCTGTTTCTCGCCGGTGTGATACCGGGACTTCTGCAGGTGCTGTTCCTGGGTGCATACATTATCTGGTTCAGCCGCAGAAAAGGTTATGCGGGCAATGAGACCGTCCCGCTGGGCGACAAAGTCCGTCTGACCGTGCTGGCCCTGCCTGCCCTGGCCATTCCGGTCATTGTGCTGGGCGGTCTTTATGGCGGCATCGTCACCCTGACGGAATCGGCTGCCTTGTCTGCGGTCGTTGCGGCCTTGCTGTCACTGTTTGTTTATCGGGGCATTACCATTTCCCAGCTTTTGCCGCTCCTGGCCGAAGGGGTGCGCAACGCCGCCTCCATTCTGCTGATTGTGGCGGTGGCGCTGGCGTTCGGGCACTGGATTACGGAAAGCGGCATTGCCGCCTGGCTGGTCGGCATCGTGGAATCTTCCGAGATCAAGGGTTGGGAGTTCCTGATTGCGATCAACCTGCTGCTGCTCTTTCTGGGCATGTTCCTGGAAGTGTATTCAGTCATGCTGATCTGCCTGCCGCTGCTTATCCCCATGCTGGGGCCACTGGGTATTGATCCTGTGCATTTCGCCGTGGTCATGGTGGTCAACATGGAGATCGCCCTGCTCACACCTCCGGTCGGCTTGAATCTGTTTGTGATTGCCAACATTTCCAAGACACCGCTGCTGGAGGTCACACGAGGGACGGCCCCGTTTGTGGTGCTCATGCTGGTGCTGCTTGTCCTGATCACCTATGTGCCATCGATCTCATTGTGGCTGCCGCAGGCGTTGATGCCAGTGTCGGGAGGAGGCTGACGTGGCGGATTTCCCGCAGGATGGGTATAAGCAACAGGACATACCGTGGTCGGCTGCATTGCAGACGCTTGCCAGACGGTTTGGGGACAGGCCGGCATTTTCTGATGGCGCGCATGTGCTCTCTTATCAGGATTTGTCTGCAAAGGCGCATGGGCTTGCGCTGGCCTTGCGGCAACGCAATTGCGCGCAGGGCGGATGTGTTGCTTCGCTGCTGCCCAACAGCCTGGAGGCCGCGTGGGTTTCTTATGGCATGAAGGTATCGGGTGTGGCCGAGGCGCCCATGAACTATGGCTATACCAGCCAGGAGATTGCCTGGAGCGCGCGCATTGCCGGCTTCAGCCTGGTTGTGACCGACAGGGCGCGGGCCTCGGAGATCGAGGCGCTTGGGCTGGATGTGCTGGTCGTGGATGAGGTGCGGGCGAGCCGGGAGGAAGATGCATTGGAAGCCGTTCCCGCTTGCGCGCAAGGGCGGGTTCTTTTTACTTCGGGAACAACCGGCTTGCCCAAGGCGGCTGTCTATTCGCATGGGCGGCGCTGGGCTGGAGAACAGTTGCTCAAGGCGACAATGCCCTTTGTGCCGGCGCCAGGCGAGCGCATCCTGCTGATGACGCCATTCACGCATGGCGCTTCGCTGCTGGCTTTTGCCTGGTGCGATTACGGCGGCGAGGTGTTGTTGCTGAATGGTGTCCAGACAGAGATCGTTGCCTCGAACCTGGAATCAGGCAGTATTGCCGCGGTATTCGCGCCGCCGACCATGCTGGCCAAACTGGCTCGCGTGCTCGGACCTCGTCGTTTTGATGGCGTGCGTTGCGTTTTCACGGGCACGCAGCCGCTGACGGCGGCGTTATATGAGACGGCTGTGGAGATGTTCGGACCCGTCCTGCGCGTCACCTTTGGCAAGACGGAGTGCATCAACCCCATTACTGTGCTCGATTGCAGAGAGTCGGCTGAACTCTATGCCGCGTCCGGGCAAGGTCCAGGGACATGCGTGGGGTGGCCGGCGCCAGGGGTGGACATTCGTATCGAGCCGGTCCCGGACGGTGAAGGTGAAAATGCGGATGTGGCGGGGGAAGGCGAGGTATGGCTGCGCGGGCAGCAGATGTCTGACTGCATGTTGGATCAGGATGGCCTGCGGCCCCACGAGCCCGAGGGCTGGCACCGCACCGGGGATCAGGGCTATCTCGATGGGCAGGGCAGGCTCTGGCTCACCGGCAGACTGGCCGATGTCATCAAGACGGGCGGGTATCGCGTCAACCCGGACGAGGTCCAATGGGTGCTGGGTGATGGCGGGACAGATATCGTCATTGCGGCCCTACCCTCGGATTATTGGGGTGAGGTGATTGTCGCCGTGGCCGAAAACCCGCAGCCGGGCTGGGAAGACAAGATTCGGGCGCGCGCCCGGCATTTGTCCCGGCACAAGCAGCCGCGGGCCTATGCGTCGGTAGAGGCGTTTCCGCGCAATGCGCAGGGGAAAGTCAGCCGGCGAAAACTGGCGCAATTGGTGCTGGATCGCTACATTTTTACCGACGGCCCTTATCCCTCACTCGAGGCTGTGCAGGAAACGCGGGCATAGGGGGAACACTGGCGGGAAAAATGGGTATCCCGTGCGGTGTGGTATATTTTTCCCAGCGCAACGGTGCGTTTCCGTTGCGCTGAACGTTCTCAGGGCGGGGTGAGATTCCCCACCGGCGGTGATGGCGTGCAATGCGCCCAGCCCGCGAGCGCTTGTCCTACGACGGTATTCCGTTCCGGTTGGACAAGGTCAGCAGATCCGGTGCGAATCCGGGGCCGACGGTTACAGTCCGGATAAAGAGAGAGCGGGATATACGGCATCTTCCGGAAGCGTTCCCGCACCGGAAACCCATGCGGCGCGGCTCCATGTCCGGGCGTGCCGGGGCGGCTGCAAGGCCTCGCAACTTGTGGGCTGTGTGTGTCCTGTCTGTCGAAAAGACCAAGCCCTGTTTTTTGTTTCATCTGAAAACAGGAGTCGTTTCATGCTTTCCCCAAATACTGTTGCCCCGCCGGTGCATACGGGACGTATCGCCTTTGTTCAGGCCAGCTGGCATGCTGACATCGTTGACCAGTGCAGGCAGGGTTTCATCGCCGAATTGAGCCGCCTGGGCCATGACGCGGAAAATGTCGATTTCTTCTCGGTGCCCGGCGCTTTCGAGATCCCGCTGCACGCAAGCCGTCTCGCACGTAGCGGCCAGTACGCAGGCATTGTGGCTGCGGGGCTGGTGGTGGATGGCGGCATATACCGCCACGAATTTGTCGCGGATGCGGTAATCTCTGGCCTGATGCGTGTTCAGCTCGATGCGGATGTTCCGGTATTTTCCGCGGTGTTGACGCCGCATCATTTTCACGCAGGCCAGGAACATCAGGCTTTCTTCTTCGAGCATTTCAAGGTCAAGGGCGCCGAAGCGGCAAGGGCCTGCGTATCGACCATCGAAAGCCTGCGGCAACTGGAAACACAACTTCAATATAGCGAGTAGCGATATGTTTACAGGGATTATCCAGGCAGTCGCCTCTGTTGCATCGGTGCATGACCGCGAAGGCCTGCGTACCTTTGCCATCGAGTTTCCGCAAGGTTTCTGCGACGGGCTGGCCATAGGCGCCAGCGTTTCGGTTGATGGCGTCTGCCTTACCGTTACCGAACTGCTTTCGCCTACACGCGCGGAATTCGACGTGATGCTGCAAAGCCTGAACCTGACGACGCTGGGCAGCTATGTGCCAGGCACAACCGTCAACGTCGAACGGGCAGCCAGGGACGGCGCCGAGATCGGCGGCCATCCCTTGTCTGGCCATATTGATTTCTCTGCGGCGATCGAGAATGTGCGCAACCTGGACAACAACAGGGTGTTGCGTATTCACATTCCGCGGGCATTTCGCAAATACATCTTCGCCAAAGGCTATATTGCGGTCAATGGGGCCAGCCTGACCGTTTCCGAGGTGGACAAAACCGAGGGCTGGTTCGAGGTCTGGCTCATACCGGAAACCCGTCGCGCCACGGTGTTCGAGCAGAAGGTTGCAGGTGATCGGCTGAATATTGAGATTGAGCGCGGCACCCAGGTCATGGTCGACACAGTCAGGGATGCCGTGCATGAAAGCCTGGGGAAACTGCGGCCTGCGCTGGAAGCCGCGCTCAAGGAAAAAGGGCTGTCGCTCGATGAGCTGATCGGGCGGTGAGGCGCTGGGCAGCGTTCGGTCTGAAGAATTGCCGGATGGCCTCGTCAGCGCAGGTTTTCCCGCACCCAGGCCTCGCATTCAATGGCCAGCTCCATCAACTCCAGAATGATTTTTTCCTCGGCGGCGCCTGCTTCGCGGCGAGCATCTGTATATATTGCAAGGCTTGCGTCGGTGGGGAACCAGTCTTTCTCCGGCTGCAGTTCCAACCCGTTGGGGTGCTTGAGATTGCCGTTAGGCAGTATGTACCAGTTCGTCATCTGCAGGTTGTACCACATCCCTGAGGCCCAGGCGGTGTTTTCGCACGCTGCCAAGCCGGGCGCGTGCAGGCGTAAAATCAGGAGATATTCCTGACACCGAGGAGCAAGCGATGAACGCACGTATTCCAGATGACGCTTTGCCTTCCAGGCTGGATCCCGAGGCAATGCGCGCCTTTGTGGATGAAACCTGGGATCGCGAGATCGTTCCGGCATTGACGGACTACATTGCCATTCCCGCCAAGAGTCCGGCCTTCGATCCTGATTGGGAAAAGAACCAGTACATTGAACGCGTGGTGCGCGATGCCGCGCAGTGGGTACAGTCGTGCAAGGTTGCGGGTCTGACCCTGGAAGTGGTGCGCCTGCCTGGCCGCACGCCCGTCATCTATTTTGATGCGCCGGCAACGCGCAAGGACAATGGCGATACGGTGCTCATGTATGGCCATCTCGACAAACAGCCCGAGTTCTCCGGCTGGCGCAATGGCCTGGGGCCATGGACGCCCAAATACGAGGATGGCAAGCTGTACGGACGTGGGGGCGCGGATGATGGCTATGCAGTCTACGCTTCGCTTACGGCCATCATGGCGCTGGACCGGCAGGGCGTGCCGCGCCCGCGCTGTGTGGGCTTGATCGAAACGTGTGAAGAGTCCGGCAGCTATGATCTGCTGCCTTATGTCGATGCGCTGCGCGAGCGCCTGGGCAATGTCGCCCTGGTGGTATGCCTGGATTCGGGTGCAGGAAATTACGAGCAATTGTGGATGACCACCTCGCTGCGCGGACTGGTCAGCGGCACGCTGGAGGTACAGGTGCTGGACGAAGGCGTGCATTCAGGCGATTCCAGCGGTGTGGTGCCTTCGAGCTTCCGCATATTGCGCCATCTGCTGGATCGTCTGGAAGATAGTGCCACGGGCCGTCTGCTGCCACAGAGCTTTCATTGCGAAATCCCTGCCGAGCGCATCGAGCAGGCGCGCGCTACCGCACGCATTCTGGGCGAGGAAGTCTGGCGACGACTGCCCTGGAGCTGTGGCGCCGATGGCGGCCTGGTATTGCCCATGACGACGGATCCGGAGCAGGCCCTGATCAACCGTACCTGGCGGCCCACGCTGTCTGTCACGGGCGCCGAAGGCTTGCCGCCTCTGGGCAGCGCGGGAAATGTGCTCCGGCCCCGCACGGCCTTCAAGCTGTCGCTGCGCTTGCCGCCGTCAATTGATGGCGCTGCCGCTTCGCAAGAACTCAAGACCCTGCTGGAAGCCGATGCGCCCTACAATGCCCGCGTGGTATTTCATCCCGATGCGGGGGTGGCGTCGGGCTGGGATGCGCCTCCCACCGCAGCTTGGCTATCGCAGGCGCTGGATGCTGCGTCCGCTCAGCACTATGGGGCGCCCTGCGGCTATATCGGGCAGGGCGGCACGATTCCGTTGATGAACCTGCTCCAGGAAGGCTTTCCCAAGTCGCAGTTCATGGTGTGCGGCGTGCTCGGACCCAAGTCCAACGCCCATGGCCCCAATGAGTTCCTGCACGTGCCGTATGGCAAGAAACTGACGGCCGCAGTGGCCCAGACCATTGCCGCCATGCCGGCGGATTGACGGGGCGGTTCGCCTGTCGCTGGCTCAAGGTTTTCGAGAAAGAGAAAACGGAAGAATCGCGAAATAAACTATACGTTGCAATTACCCGGGCTTGCTATAGCCTAGCGTTCGTGGTCTAAGATAAGCCGGTAAAACATCTACCTTACCCTGTGTGGGATGGTGTTGTCGTACTGGCTACAGCGATCGAAATGTGAGGCAGCTCATCGATGTAGTGAATCGCCCCGGGACTCATGGTTATATCGAAAGACTGTATTTGGCTGTTTTCTACCTGCTACGACCGACCGCTATATTAAAGTCTATTCTGTTAAAAAAACCCAAGCTAACAGTTTTTGAACCATCTGAAGGGGCGCTTGGCTCCTTATCTTACGCCTGGTCGTGGGCATAAATGTCATTCCACCGGACGATCCTCGGTCACGTTTTCCTACCCTCCGGCCCTATGCATCCACCCCTGCAACGCGGCGGTTCAGTAGGTCATCGGTCATGCTGGGAGAGGATTCTCACATTATGAATGTCTCTACATTGTTCGAACCCCGTCTACTCAACTGCTGTGTCTCTTGCCTGGGCTATACCATCCGCAGCGCCCCGACAACCAGCGAAAAGGCCGGTGAAGGCTGACGGCGGCTCGGATAATACAGGTGGTAGCCGCCAAATGGCGCGCACCAGTCATCGAGCACCCGTACCAGCCTTCCGTCTTCCATATATGGCATCAGCTCATCTTCGGGCAGCAGGGTCAGACCCAGCCCCGACAATGCCGCATCAATCTGGGGCTGGCTGGTGTTGAAGACCAATTGACCGTCCACACGCACATTCACCTGCCGGCCGTCGTGCTCAAAGTCCCATACGTACAGCCCGCCCGAGCTTTGCATTCTCTGGTTGATACATCGATGCGCCATGAGGTCGTGTGGTGTCTTGGGGATGGGGTTGGCCGCAAAATACCCGGGGGAACCGACTACTGCCAGGCGCATCGGTGGCCCAATAGGCAGGGCGATCATATCTTTGTCTATGGTGTTGCCCAGGCGTACACCGGCGTCAAAACGATCGGCCACGATATCGCGCAGACCATAATTCACATCAAATTCCACATTGATATCCGGATATTCATGTAGAAGCGATGTCAGCTTGGGCAATAGGATGCTATGCAGAACATGGTCGCCACAGGTAATACGTACCGTGCCGGCTGGCTTATCGCGCAACTCCGTCAATACCTCCAATTCTGATTCGATTTCTTCGAACCTGTGTCCAATAGCCTTCAATAGACGTTCTCCCGCCGTCGTTGGTGAGACGCTACGGGTGGTTCGCGTCAACAGTCTAATGTCCAGTCTGGCTTCAAGCCCGCTAATAGCTTGGCTGAGCGCCGATTGGGTAACACCAAGCAGGGAAGCTGCTCGTGTGAAGTTGCCTTCGCGCGCAACTGTGACGAAATACAAAAGATCATTGAGATTGCGTTTGATCATTTTTGCAGTTTCTCATGGATGATTAATTAGTTCAACTAATAAGGTTATTAAGTATTTATTAGCTAGTAATGCGAGTTCAGCTCCGTCACAATTTGGGCTATGGACAATTTAATCGCCAATTTAAAGGTTCAGAAACGAGCCTGCCTGGCGCTGCTTCTCGGGGCATTTATCTGCTTGGTTGGCAGCGCAGGGACGGCATCGGCTGAGCCGCAGCAGGGCACATTCCATACACTTTCACAGGAATTTCCCATGCAAATCCGCCTGATCGTCGGTGAGCAGATCGCCACCGCCACTTTATACGGCAACGCCACTGCCAAGGACTTTGCGTCGCTGCTGCCGCTGTCCCTGACGATGACCGACTACGACACCATCGAGCGCGTCGAGCCCTGAATCATCCTCCGCGACAGCGGCCTGTATGAAAGGAATACCCATCATGACCAAGACCATTGAAATGGACAACATCGCCACGCCGGACAGTCTGGACGTGGGCCGCCGCAACTTGCTTAAAATGACCGCTACCGGCATCACCGCAGTGGGCGTCGGCGCCATCTCCACCGGATCAGCGCATGCGCAGCAGGCCGTGACGCTCAGCGACAAGTGGGACAAGGTGTTTCCCAAAAGCGACAAGGTCAACCACCGGAAAATCTCCTTCAAGAACCGCTACGGCATCACCCTGGCGGGCGATCTGTACCAGCCCAAGAACACCAGCGGCAAGCTCGCGGCACTGGCCGTGAGCGGTCCGTTCGGCGCCGTGAAGGAGCAATCGTCTGGGCTATACTCGCAGGCAATGGCCGAGCGTGGCTTCATCGCGCTGGCCTTCGATCCGTCCTACACCGGCGAAAGCAGCGGCGAGCCGCGCAACGTCGCATCGCCCGACATCAGCATTGAGGACTTCAGCGCAGCAGTGGATTGCCTGGGCCTGCTGCCGGATGTGGATCGCGAGCGCATCGGTATCATCGGTATCTGCGGCTGGGGCGGCATGGCATTGAGCGCCGCGGCCGTGGACAAACGTATCAAGGCGGTCGCCGCCAGCACGATGTACGACATGACGCGTGTCATGTCCAAGGGGTACAACGATAGCGTGACCCTGGAGCAGCGCACGCAGACACTGACGCAACTGAGCCAGCAGCGCTGGAAGGATGCCGAGGCCGGGAAGCCCGCCTATCAGCCACCCTACAACGAGCTGAAGGGTGGAGAGGCGCAGTTCCTTGTCGAGTACCACGACTATTACATGACGCCCCGCGGCTACCACCCGCGCGCAGTCAATTCCGGCAACGCCTGGACAATTACCACGCCGCTGCCGTTCATGAACATGCCGATCCTCACCTACATCAAGGAGATCTCGCCGCGACCGATGCTCCTGATCCACGGCGAGAAAGCGCATTCGCGCTACTTCAGCGAAACCGCCTATGCAGCGGCTGCCGAGCCGAAGGAACTCTTGATCGTTCCGGACGCCGTCCACGTGGACCTGTACGACAAGATGGATAAGATTCCGTTCGACAAGTTGACCGCGTTCTTCCAGAAGAACCTGGCCTCGGCAGTGTAAAGCCACCAGCCGCTGGCGCGCCCGACGCGCCCCTCATTTTGCATCCCTGACCGTGCATGCCCCAGCGGATGGCGCGGCACTCCCTATTGATCAACAGAAGTAAAGCATTCATGACCGCCCCTGTAACAATCGCCCTCAAGAGCACTGATACTCGCAACGGCGTTCAAGAAAAACCGGCTTCCTGGAGCGGTGTCTTCGCCATGTCGGTCTGCGCCTTCGCGCTGATCGCCTCCGAGTTCCTGCCTGTCAGCCTGCTGACGCCCATGGCAAGGGATCTGCAGGTCACTGAAGGCATGACCGGCCAAGGCATCGCCATCTCCGGCGCGTTCGCCGTGCTCACTAGCCTGTTTATCTCGGCGCTGGCCGGAAACCTGAACCGCAAGACGCTGCTGCTGGGCCTGACGCTGGCGATGGGCATCTCCGGCGCCAGCGTCGCACTGGCACCCAACTACGCCATCTACATGCTGGGTCGCGCCCTGATCGGCGTGGTCGTCGGCGGCTTCTGGTCCATGTCGGCCGCCACGGCAATCCGCATGGTACCCACGCGCGACGTGCCGCGAGCGCTCGCCATCGTCAACGGCGGCAATGCGCTTGCCACGGTCTTGGCCGCGCCGATGGGGGTTTACCTTGGCACCGTGATCGGCTGGCGCGGCGCCTTCCTGTGCCTGGTGCCAGTGTCGCTGATCGCGCTGGCCTGGCAGTGGAAGACGCTGCCTTCGATGCCCGCCGCGGCCCGTGCCTCCGGCCTCGACAACGTGTTCAAGGTGTTCACCCTGTTCAAGCACCCAGGTGTCGCCGTGGGCATGCTGGCCAGCAGCCTGCTATTCATGGGGCAGTTCGGGCTGTTCACCTATGTGCGCCCCTTCCTGGAAACCGTTACGAACGTGCATGGCGCGACGATTTCGCTCTTCCTGCTCGTGCTGGGCGCGGCCGGCTTTGTCGGCACGGTATTGATCGGATATGTTCTGCAACGCAGCTTCTATCAGACGCTGATCGTCATTCCGGTGCTGATGGCCGCCACCGCGCTGGCCTTGATTGCGTTCGGCAGTTCAGTCGCCATGGTCGTCGCGCTGCTCGCGTTATGGGGCCTGACCGGAACCTCGGCGCCCGTGGGCTGGTGGGCCTGGATCGCCAAGGTGTTTCCCAAAGACGCCGAAGCCGGTGGCGGCTTGTTCGTCGCAGTCGTCCAGATGTCCATCGCGCTGGGGTCTACCGTGGGCGGCTTGCTGTTCGACCATAGTGGTTACCGCAGCACCTTCGCAGCGAGCGCCGCGCTGCTGATGATCTGTGCTGGGCTGACCGTCGTGACCGCGCGCCAGTCCACGGCGCATGGCTGATTGATCCGAGAACGCCATGAAGAAACCCTACGTCACCTTTTGAACTACAAGATCGACGCGACCGGCTGGCCATCACTACGATGGACATGCTCGGCCTTGACGCCAGCGTGGTGTCCGTCGCGGTAGAAGACGTGGGCCTACGAGGCACTGTGCGGGGAACTGAGTCAGTCGCCCGCGCTCGTTGCCTTGGCCTGGTTGTTGCACAATCCGATAGTGACCTCGGTCATCAGTGGGCCGCGCACCTGTGAGCAGTTGCTCGAAAACCTTAGACACACTTACCATTTTCGTGCGCTTCTTAGATAAAGGGTTATTTTTACCAACTATGAATCCAAATATCCCCGTACGTCCTCCACAACATCAGCACCCAATCCTTTCAAGATCAGACCCTGTCTAATGCTGCAGCATCTTTCCTCACCCCACGGTAGTCATAGCAGCCGCACATACAGGAAATTCTCACTTTATGGGTTCACCTACACTGGCGTAGCCCATGCCGCAGGTGGATGCAATGGCTGCCGCGTGCCTAGCGCGCCAGCAGATCCAGCTCAAGCTCGACAAAGCGGGGCGGGAACTCCAGGCGGGCGTAATAGATGATTACACCGTCGGCGCAAGCCAGCCGGCGTACTTCGGCAACACTGTCTCCGGGGTTGAGTTTCAAGGCGTTGGCTGACTGGAAGCCTGCGTGGATAATGGTCAGCTTTTGCCGGGATTCCGTGATTTCCAGCCCAGGGATGCGGGCGATCACCGACGCGGCGGCCTGTGCCTTGAATTTCTTTCTATGCGTGCGAAACAGCGAGTCTTCTACATAGACCTCGCTGTAGCAGAACGGCTGGCCCGCGGTGCTGTGCAGCCGGCAGAGATACTGGTATTTTTCGGCGGGCCGTGATGCGCAGCGCATGCCTGAATCGGGGAGCCGATCAATCACACGCTCGGACTCGACAATGCTGTGCGTGCCCAGTACGTCGCTCAGCGCGACGGCTTCTTTCCATGATGTCGGGATCGCCAGCGCCGCCGGGCTGTCGCCGCGCGGCTCCACAAAAGAGCCTTTGCCGCGCGCCCTGCGGATCAGGCCCTCGCTTTCCAGGACGCCGAGCGCCTGACGCAGCGTCATGCGAGAGACTTTGTACGACTCCATCAGTGTTTCGAGCGAAGGCATGCGTTCGGATTCCGGCCAGGCGCCAGAATCGATACAGCGCCGAAACTCGGCCGCCAGCTGCAGATACAGCGGCAAGCGGCTTCGGTTCATGACGGCATTATTCAATTCGGCTTTGGACATCTTTTCATGCTTCCTGATCGTGCGCTGCAACCAATGCTTTGTCGGGCGTCAGCGGGCGGGGGTTGCCCCTGGTCAAGGAGCTTTTAACAGGGCAAGCGCCATGTCTTGCAGCCTGCCTCGCTGGATTTTATTCGAGTTGGCGCTTTCCACAACGGGAAAGGCGTCGATGACGGCAGCCCGCGCTGGCACCTTGAAGCGAGCCAGGCTGGCACGGCAATACTCGATAATCTCGCTTTCCGTGACATGCCTGCCTTGATCCGCGATCACAAAGGCTACGGGTACCGATTTGCCCTGATGGATTGCGCCCACCACCTGGCAGGCAGCTATACCGTCCAGAGTTTCGATGAATTGTTCTATCTCGATCGGGTTGACCAGAAAGCCGCTCAGCCTCAGGAAATCTCCATTGCGCGCATGAAAGACAAAGGTGCGCTCGTCGACCGTATGTCCCAGGTCTCCAGTTCGGAAGTAACCCTCCTGGTCAACAGCCTCGCGCGTTGCTTCCTCATTGTCGAGATAAGCCTTCATCAAGCTGGGCGAAAGAATTTCGATCTCCCCCACTGTGCCATGCGGGAGCAGTTTGCCAGACGCTGGATCGCGCGCGCGCACACGGGCCTCTGGCGCCGCCAACCGGCCGCCGGCCTGCTCGCGTTCGGCCAATGGCGCGTCGGCACGCTGGGCGGCCACCAGGGCCTGCAGCTCGCTTGAGCCGTAAAGCCCGACCAGCGCGATCCCGGCTCTTTCTGCGCGTTCCGGTAAATCCCCCAGCGAAGGGGCGAAGCTGGCGAACCCGGCAATACGCAAGGAAGGGAAGGGATTCTCGCCGTCGCCCGCTGCATCGAGAATCCGGGCCAGCAGTTCATTGTTGGCAAAGGTGTGTGTTGCCTTGTGGCGGTTGATCTGATGTGCGCACTCCGTGGGATCCTGTACGGGCGAGGACACCAGGGCGGCGCCGGATGCCAGGCCGGCCAGCGCAGCTGAAAAACCGAAGGCGCCGCAAAACGGAGCACCCATCAATATGGCGTCATGGGGCGCAATGCGATGGAAGCGCGCAACAGCTTCACCATGGCGGATCATGGTTTGCTGGTCATGCACGACCAGCTTGGGCAGCGATGTCGTTCCGGAGGTCGTATAGACTAGGGCATGCGTGCAGTCCGCAGGTGGCGCAACGGTGTCGGGCAGAGACGCTTCGGGTTTGCTGTCATAGAAGAACACGGTTGCGTCCGGCAGCGGTGATGTTGCCGGCGGCTCGCCGACCACCAATACGCCTTTGACGGTGGCCAGCAGCGAGGGGTCTGTTTCTGCCAGAATCTGCGCGAACGGCAGACCTTTGAACGATGGCCACATGGCCAGCCAGCGGCAGTGTCCGCGCGATATCAGGTCGCCCGCTTCACGGCTCCGAAAGCGTGTATTCATGGCGACGACGGTGACGCCCAGGCGCGCGCAGGCCAGGAATATCGCCAGCCACGCGGTGCAGTTGGGCAGCCATAGCGCCAGCCGGTCTCCGGCACGCGCGCCCTGTTCATGCAGCAAAGCGGCAAGCCGGCTGGCTTCGTCTTGAAGGGTGCGATAGTTCACGGCCCGGCCGGCATCATAAAGGGCAACAGCTTCGGGCCTTTGCGCAACATGCCTGGCCAGCAATTCGGGAAAGTTCATCGATTACGCTCAGACGGTGGCAACAGGTGTGACGGGAGAGCCCACGGCGCCGGGCAGGCGCAGCGGCGGCGCAGTCAGCAGGAAGCGGTTGCGATCATTGTCGTGCAGCCACAGCGCCAAGTCGCGCAAGTACCAGAGTTCCGCCAGCGGCAGGCCGAGCTTGAAGAGACAATGATGATGCAGGGGCAGCAGGGATTTCCGGTCGCCCTGGTTTCGTGCAGGGTAGGCTTCGACTGCGTAATTGTCGGCGCAAATGGCCGCGATGCCGCTGTCGGTAATCCATTGCAGCAGGCGCTCGTCCGCGCCATCAAGTACCGCTCCAGCATTGTGCAGGGCCTCCGCGTCGGGCTTGCCCGCCATGTCGACCACAGATTCGGCGAAACCGGTGCGCAGCACCAGCATATCGCCAGGTTCCACCGCGATCCGGTCGGCGACCATTACCTCAGTCAGCTCTTTGTAGCCGATCACTGTACGTCCATGGCCGTAATGGCGGACGAAATCCACCAGCACGCCCCGGCCCTGCATGCCCTTGACCGCAAAGTTCTCGATCCCGAGTTTTCTTGCGCCGAAACTGTGGCTGTTGCCGCAGCATCCATTGTCGTGTGTGGGCGCATCGAGCACGTCATCGCCGGCACGGTAGCCGTTGTAATACACCTTGCGCGCTTGCCCACTGCCGTCGATATCGAATTGCGCGCCGACGTGAGCCAGTGCATCCCATTGGGTGGAATACTGCAGGGAAAGTGTGACCTGGTCGTCGCTGAGCACATCAATGGATGTAGGATCCAGGTTTTGCATCGGGAAATTCATATAAGGAATACCGTCGCGCTCGGTGGCCGCTAGGCGTGGCGGCTTGCGGCGTGGATTCAGGACCATGCCGCCCGGCAGGTCTAGCGGAAGCGACAGGCAGAACACCCTGCCTTCCCTTGCTTCGCGTACGCCCTTGAGCACCTGTTCCCTTGTCAGGAGGTTGACCCGGCCAAGCTGGTCGTCAGGACCGAAATCACCCCAGTTCGAGCCATCGGGACGGTGAGTCCAGCGCTGTATCATGTTGCCTCCTGTAATGCGGCATGGAGAGGCATGCCTGCGAATATATGTATAAGCGGATGTTCCAAATGGCTGCGCGGATGCGCAAGCGTCAGGCGGCGCCGATGGTGATGCCGCCGCAGACATAATGGGTCTGCCCGGTCACAAAACCGCAGCGCGGGTCCATGAAATACGCGGCGGCGTGCGCGACATCTTCTGGCTGGCCGATACGTCCGACTGGAATGCCTGTCAGCAGCTTGCGGGTGGCCTCGTCGTTCTGGTCGTTTGCGCCCTGGAAGAACTCTGTGGCAATGGGGCCTGGGGCAATGGCGTTGACGGTGATGCCGTCGGCTGCCAACTCAAGCGCCCAGGTGCGGGTCATGCCGATGACGCCGGCCTTGGTCATGCTGTAGAGCGTGCGCCCCTGCTTGCCGAGGGCCGCGCGCGAACTGATGTTGATGATGCGGCCATGCCCGAGGGATCGCATGCCGCCGAGTAAGGCTTGCGCGCACAGGATGTCGACTTCGACATTGAGCGCGATGGCGCGCTGCAACTCCAGGGTGTCCACATTCTCCAGCGTACCCGTGGGCACGAAGCCCACATTGTTGACCAACCCGTAAAACGGGCCGGACTCCGCCACGTGCGCCAATGTTTCCCTGACGACATCGCGGTCTGACAGGTCCGCGCTGTGAAAGTTCATATGCCTGGGCCAGTCTGCGGGCCGCTTGCGAGCGATGCCGACCACCAGATAGCCGTCGTCATCGAGACGTGCGCAAATGCTGCGGCCTATGCCTCGGCTGGCGCCGGTAACGAGCACTTTCAGTTTGTTTTCCATGATGTGGGCGGGTTTCATGAGCGTTATCAGACGGAAGGCGAGAGGGGCATGCTGCGCGCCCCTGCCGGCGGATCATCAGCTTGCAGCCCATGCGGTTGCATGCCAAGTATGTGAAATCAAATTTACAACAAAATAGTCTATAAATCTAGACTTTCGGTTATTATTGGCGGGACAATAAGTTTCAAAAGGAGGAGACAATCCATGAAACCCACCAAGCGTTCTTGCGCCCGAGCGGTGCTTTCCTGCATGGCTGCGCTGACCACATGCCTGGCAGCTGCCAGCGTCCAGGCGGCCAATTACCCTTCGCAAGCTATTCAATTGGTTGTCGGTTACGGCGCGGGGGGCGGTACAGATATGTGCTTCCGTGCGCTTGCGCTGACAGCCGGCAAACAACTGGGCCAGAGCATTGTTGTCGAAAACAAGCCGGGAGCCGGTTCTTCGCTGTCAATTGGCTATATCGCCCGCCAGAAGCCGGACGGCTACAGCATTGCTGCGCTGTCGACCGGAGCGGTACTCAATGCCTACCTCGTGCCAACGATCGATTACGATGTCATGCAAGACCTGACGCCCATCGCCATGGTCGCGCAGTATCAGGTCGGTCTGCTGGTACGCCAGGATTCGCCCATGAAATCGCTCGATGACATCATCAAGGCTGCCAAGGAAAGCTCGGGAAAGCTGGCGTTCAGCACCGCGGGCATAGGCACACCCCAGCACCTGACCATGGAAAAGCTGGGTGAAACGGTGGGCGTAAAGTGGACGCACGTGCCATACAAGAGCGGTGTTGAAGCATCCATGGCGCTGCTGCGAGGCGACGTTGATGTAATGGCTCAGACTGCAGAATGGGTGCCGTACGTGCGCGACGGGCGGTTGAGGCTGCTCAATGTCTTTACCGAGAAACGCATGGAGGGCTTCGAGAACGCGTCCACGCTGGTCGAGGCGGGCTATGATCTGGTGGCGCCCAGCATTCTTGGCCTGGTTGGTCCCAAGGGCATGGACCCGGCGGTCGTCGAGAAGATAGACAATGCTTTCAAGACAGCCATAGACACCCCTGAGTTCCGGCAGTGCACAGACCAGTTTGGCCTCAAGACCGACTACAAGGACGCGGGCGAATTCACCCGGTACATACAGAACACCATTGATACTTGGGCGCCTGTCATCAAGAACCTGAAAGCGAGCTGATTCACATGATTTCGAGCACAGAGCACCTGACATGGCCATTCTTCGACGACGGACACAGACAACTGGCCAGTGGCCTGGATGCCTGGTGTGCCGGCAATCTGGAAGGCATAGACTATGAGGATCCCTTTGTCGCCTGCCGGGAGCTGGTGCGGCGCCTGGGTGAAGGCGGCTGGCTGGCTTACAGTGTGCCGTCGGGAGAGAAGGGAGCATTCGGCGGCAAATTGCCTGTGCTCGATTCGCGTTCACTGTGTCTGATCCGGGAGACGCTGGCCAGGCATCATGCCCTGGCGGACTTCGCCTTTGCCATGCAGGGCCTGGGGTCCGGAGCGATCTCCCTGGGCGGCAGCCAGGCGCTCCAGCTTCGATATCTGCCTGACGTGGCGGCGGGCAAGCGTATCGCCGCATTTGCGCTGTCAGAGCCGGACGCGGGTTCGGATGTGGCGGCACTTTCTTGCTCGGCGGTACGGGATGGCGATGCCTATGTCCTGGATGGCAGCAAGACCTGGATCTCCAATGGCGGGCTGGCTGATTTTTATTGCGTCTTCGCGCGCACCGACGCCAGCGCGGGTTCGCGCGGCATCTCCGCTTTCGTCGTGGACGCATCGACTCCGGGGCTGGAAATCGAAGAGCAGATTGATGTCATGTCGCCACACCCACTGGCGCGGTTGCGTTTCACGCGCTGCCGCGTGCCTGCCGACCAGATGCTGGGGGAGCTGAATCAGGGGTTCAAGCTGGCCATGCGCACGCTCGATATCTTTCGCAGCTCGGTTGCCGCCGCTGCCGTCGGCCTTGCCCGG
>Ga0182738_1001259_pt1 | contig 32225 bp, 24 predicted proteins | sample eDN5th30CBELigMG_FD_128876 | JGI IMG/M metagenome (GOLD analysis project Ga0182738, IMG submission 128876) | Enriched Miracle-Growth compost microbial communities from Emeryville, California, USA - eDNA 5th pass 30_C BE-Lig MG (version 2)... ...
AGGCAAAATGACTGGTAAGCATGGTGAAAACTTCATGATCTTATTAGAAACTCGCCTAGATAACGTTGTTTACCGTTTAGGTTTAGCTCGTACACGTCGTCAAGCACGTCAATTAGTTAACCATGGTCACATCTTAGTTGATGGCAAGCGCGTTGATATCCCATCATACCGCGTTAAATCTGGTCAAACTATCACTTTACGTGAAAAATCTCGCAACCTTGAAGTTGTTAAAGAAGCAGTAGAAGTAAATAACTTCGTACCTGATTTCTTAACTTTCGATGCAGATAAATTAGAAGGTACATTCACTCGTTTACCAGAACGTTCTGAATTACCAGCTGAAATTAACGAAGCTCTTATCGTTGAGTTCTACTCTCGTTAATAGAATTGTTATATTTAGAAAACCCCTGATTCCATATGGAATCAGGGATTTTCTATTTTAGTGAAGATGCTGAAAAGAATTATTTATTATTCGATGCTTTTATTAAAACTCTCTTTCTTCTCCCATTGGGAAAAGCAGCGCTCCCCAATCAATCTTCTCTTTTTTTCGCGGCCTTCTCACAAGGATATTATTAATATAAAGTCCTTCCTCATAAAAAAATGTCGCTACTTGGACTTGATGAAAAAACGGAAAGAACAATTCTTTTATTCTAATCTCTAAGTCCCTTGTGTATTTAATGTTTGGCAGACTAATTTGAATAACCGTTTTATCCCGTTTTTGTTCATACACTAGCCAGTATTCATGCACTACTTGAGATATTATCTTTTGAAATTCTATATTGTTCTTTTCACAAGTATAGCTCTCCCTCTCACCTAAAACCCTTGGATTCTTGAATAACTCTATAACTCCCTCATTTTGAACACCTAGATTCCATTCTGGCGAAACGAGATCACCAGTTAGGATGGTCGGAAAGACATCCATTCGATCCTCGACTTTCATCTGTTTCTCTATATAATTTATTATCGCAAAATAAGAGGAACGAATATCCCGGCGTTTTACTTTTGTTACTATTTGATCGTATATTTCTTGACGCAAATTAGTTAGAGTCACAACATTATTTTTCCATCTTACTTTATCGAAAAGCATTTGAAATTCTGGTATTACATAACTGCTTTCAAAATGGCTTAAAGGGTACTGGAAGGCAATGGAGTAATGGTCTTTTTCATAGTACTTCATCATAAACATCCGCATTACTATATACTCTAAAAAAGGAGACGGTACATTTAATACTTCACTGTTTAATTTCATCGCTTATACAGGAGAGGTAAATCTATTCTACATCTTCCCGTTTCTCCCTCCCTTAATTAATTGTTTATGTCTATAAGTATAAATCATTTTATAGAATAAACAGATTGCAATTGGAAGAAAATATATCTTTTTCACATTTTAGACAATATTTTGTAACAAAATGTTGCCATTAGAAAAAGAGGAAGCAATAAGATAGAACCTTCACAATTCAATATTTAGCGTGAGCATATACAGTTTCTCCCTTTCATAAAAAAAAATGCCCCAAAAGTAATCCTTTTGAGGCATTTCCCTTTAAAACTTAATTAAATAATATTTTTTCTTTCCACGTCGAATGACAGTAAACTGTCCTTCAATCCGATCTTCCTCTGTCAGGACATAATCTAATGCCTGTTTCCGTTCCCCATTAATATAGACAGCTCCATTAGTTATATCTTCACGCGCTTGTCTTTTCGAAGATACAATCCCTGCTGCTACAAGTAAATCTACAAGAAGGGCTTCTCCCTCTTTATGTTCATATGTCGGCACATCTTTAAAACCTTGTTTTATTTCTTCTGCAGTTAAGTTTTTTATATCACCGCTAAACAATGCTGCAGTTATCTTTTGTGCTTGTTCAAGTGCCACTTCGCCATGAATTAATTTTGTCATTTCTTCTGCCAATGTTTTTTGTGCCTTACGTAGATGTGCTTCCTCTTGTACCGATTTTTCTAATGCTTCTATTTCTTCTTTTGAAAGGAAAGTAAAGAATTTTAGATATTTAATTACATCTGCATCGGCAGTATTAATCCAAAATTGATAAAACTCATATGGAGTTGTTTTTTCAGGATCTAACCAAACTGCTCCACTTTCCGTTTTCCCAAACTTAGTGCCATCTGCTTTTGTTACAAGAGGTATCGTTAACCCGTAGGCCTTTGCACCTTCTGGCATATTCTTTCTAATTAATTCTAATCCAGTTGTAATATTTCCCCATTGGTCGCTGCCGCCAATTTGCAATTTGCAATCATGGTTTTCATATAAATGTAAAAAGTCCAATGCTTGTAATATCGTATACGTGAATTCTGTAAAGGAAATTCCTGTTTCCAAACGATTCGCAATCGTATCTTTTGCTAACATATAATTGATACCAATATGCTTTCCATAATCACGTAGGAAAGTTACAATATCCATCTTCCCTGCCCAGTCATAGTTATTAACCATTACTGCACCATTTGCTCCATCAAAATCAAAGATTCTTTCTAATTGAGATTGCAAGCATTTCACATTGTGTCCAATAACGTCTAATGTTTGCAGCTTTCTTTCTTCGCTTTTTCCACTTGGGTCTCCAATTAAACCAGTTGCCCCACCGACTAATACAATTGGTCGATGCCCAGCATTTTGAAAACGTCTTAATGTTAGAAATGGCAGTAAATGGCCAATATGCATACTATCAGCAGTTGGATCCACTCCACAATACAAACTAGTCATTCCTTTTGCTAATTGCTCTTTCAAGCCATCTTCGTCTGTTTGTTGATAAATAATCCCTCTCCACTGAAGATCTTCTAGTAAGTTCATTTATATTCCTCCATTAATTATAAGTAGTTGTACTTATCATATTTTTCGTTATTGTTGATAGGTAACGCAAAAAAGTCCCTGCAATTAAATGCAGGGACGCCAAATTAGCGCGGTACCACCCAAAACTTGAGAAAATGATTCTCCACTTTAATTAGAATAACGGTTTCTACCGTTCACTGCTACTAATACACAAATATGCGCAATTTTCCCAGTGAAAGCTCCAGGAGGTAATTCATCCTTTTATTTATACCATTTTCCACCAACCAATGGCTCTCTGTTTCTAGTGATAAAAGAACTACTTCTTCCCTTCAAAGCAATAACGAATCAATATATAGTTAGCTTATTTTTACCATAGTAAAGCTATTAATGTCAAACAATTATTCGAAAAAAGAGGAAAAATATCGAACTCTGTCTATATTCCTCTCTTCTTTATGCTATAATGTATGTGATTTTAGGGGGAATGATACATGAATGAAAGGCCGAAGTGGAAAAATGCATTAAACCATTTTAAAAACTTCTTCACCAATAAAAGAACAATAAAAGGCGCCCGTGTAACCTATGAGGTAACATGGAATGTTACCTTGCTGTTTATCATTATTATCGTGATAGGCGGAGCATTTGGCCTCGGAATTGGTGCAGGATACTTTGCATCACTTGTTAAAGATGAGCCAATTCGTCCTTATGCTTCCATGCAAAAAGAAATTTACAATTATGAAGAAACATCCGAACTATACTTTGCCAACAATGATTTTCTAGGAAAAGTTCCTACTGACCTTGAAAGAGAAGAAGTAAAAATTAAAGATGTTTCATCCTATTTAAAGGATGCTGTGATTGCTACAGAGGATGAAAATTTCTATACCCATAACGGAGTAGTCCCAAAAGCAATTTTCCGTGCATTATTTCAAGAAGTTGCTAACACTTCCACTCAATCAGGAGGAAGTACGTTAACACAACAATTGATAAAGAATCAAATCTTAACAAATGAAGTATCTTTTGAAAGAAAAGCTAAGGAAATATTACTTGCGCTGAGGCTAGAGAAATTTTTTGACAAGGATGAAATATTAGAAGCATACTTAAATGTTTCAACTTTTGGAAGAAATTCTTCTGGCAGAAACATTGCTGGTGTACAAGCAGCAGCAAACGGAATCTTTGGAGTGGAAGCTAAAGACTTAACATTGCCGCAGGCTGCATTTATTGCAGGACTCCCGCAAAGTCCATTTGGTTATACTCCTTTTACCCAAGAAGGAAAGCTAAAAAAGAACTTAGAACCTGGTTTAAATCGAATGAAAACCGTTTTAAACCGAATGTATGATCAAGAAAAAATTTCTAAAAAAGAATATGAAGCTGCTATAGCATATGATATAACAGAGGATTTTATTGGTCCTAAAAAAAGTCCAATTGAAGAATATCCTGCTTTAACTATTGAGATACAACAAAGAAGTATAGAAATTATTGCTGAGCTGTTAGCAAAGGAAGACGGATATACAAAAGAAGACTTACAAGCAGATGACATATTAGCAGAACAGTACAACATAATTGCTGACCGTCAAATTCATCAAAATGGTTATAAAATTCATAGTACCATCAACAAAGAAATTTATGATATTCAACAAAAGACAGTTAAAAATTATTCGCTTTTTGGTCCAGACAAGCCACAACAAGTGATTGATCCAGAAACGAATGAAAAAATTACGATAATGGAACCTGTAGAAACTGGAGCAATTCTGATAGAAAACAAGACTGGTGCTATTTTAAGCTTTGTTGGAGGGCGTGATTATACCAGAGAAGCAACAAACCATGCTACAAATAGTGTAAGATCAAATGGTTCAACAATGAAACCACTCTTAGTATACGCCCCAGCAATTGAGCTTGGAACACTTTCTCCAGGGAGTGTTTTACCAGATGTTCCATTAAAATTAGACCCTGGTGCCCCAGGGAATGTTTGGCCGAACAACTATGATTCAAGATTTCACGGTTTAGTAACAGCAAGATATGCACTACAACAATCATATAATGTCCCAGCAGTAAAAGCATATGTTGATATCCTGCCACAAAACCCAATGAAATTCTTAGAAAAAATGGGGATTTCTTCATTAACTTCCGCTGATTATTCAAACAGATCCGCGGCTATTGGCGGAATTGAGGTTGGAGTAACAGTTGAAGAAAATACCAATGCTTATTCTACCTTTGCAAATAATGGGAAATTTAACGATGCCTATATGATTGAAAAAATTGAAGATAAAAATGGTAATGTTATTTACCATCATGAAGTAAATTCAGTAGAAGTATTCAGTCCACAAACAGCTTACTTAACATTAGATATGATGAGAGATGTCATAAATAGCGGAACAGCTGCGGCTGTTAACAGCCGCCTAAAATTTAATTCTGACTGGGCGGGTAAAACAGGTACTGGGCAAGACTTTAAGGATTCTTGGTTAGTTGCAACAAATCCAAATGTAACATTTGGGGTTTGGACTGGTTATGATACACCAAAATCTTTACAAACTAGTTCACTGCCTTCTTATAGTAACCGAACTAACTATTTGTGGGCAGACTTAATGAACTCAGCTTACGACATAGCACCTGAGCTCATTGATCCTTCAGAAACCTTTAAAATGCCTGGTGGAATCGTAAGACAATCTGTTTGTTCTATTTCTGGACTACTTCCTTCTGAGGGCTGCTCCAAAGCTGGGTTAGTTACTACCGATTTATTTAAATCTGGTACTGTTCCATCCAAAAAGGATGATAGCTTAGTTGCTGGTAAATATGTTGAGATTAACAATAAAAAATACATGGCCTTAGATTCAACACCAAGTGAATTTGCCGAAGAAGGATTAATGTTAAATCCAGATTACATTGAAAAATTATTTGGTATAAGCATTAGTGATTCAAGTATATTAAGCGAAAATAATCCAAAGCTGAAGAATCTTATCATTCCAAATAATAAGATTGAAGACAATGGTAAGGCACCTAATGCACTGAAAATAAGTCAAAAAGGTAATACGATTACATGGAGCAAACATAATGAAAAAGATGTTATTGGCTATCGTGTATATAAGGATGGAAAAAAGGTACAAAGCATAAAAGCAGGCAATTCATTGAGCTTTAAAGCAAGTAATGGAACCTTTATCGTTAAGGCTGTTGATATTGCGGGGAAAGAATCAAAAGCATCAAATGAAATTGTTATAGGAAAAGTGCAAGAAGAACAAAAAGAAGAAAAATCCGACAATAAAAAAGAAAATAATGAAAAAAATACGAAACAAGAGAACCAGCAAAACAATGCAGAACAAACCAAGGATGATGGTGAGAAAGAGAATAATTAAAGCATATTTGAGGGGAGAATCATCATTGATTCTCTCTTCTTTTTATCCTTATTACAAACACCATCCCAAAACCTTAATCATTTTCCCATACAAAAAACCAAAGCTAGGATTTTCTCCAGCTTTGGTTTTAAATAAATCATTATTTTGTTGATTTACGAGATTCAATACGGTGTGGAAGTGTTACAATATGATCTTCCACCGTTTCTTTATTCATATATTTGGTCAGCAATCTCATTGCTACTGCCCCTATATCATATAAAGGTTGTACAACAGTTGTTAGTTGTGGACGGACCATTAAAGTTAATTTCGTATTATCAGATGTCACAATTTCAAAATCTTCCGGAACTTTATATCCCTTATCTTCTGCTCCATGAATTACCCCTAAAGCCATTTCATCTGACCCAACAAAGATAGCGGTTGGTTTATTATCAATTTCCATTAATTTATCAAAAGATTCCATACCAGATTCATAGGTATAATCTCCTTCAATTACTAAATCTTCATTATAAGCAATCCCAGCTGCCTCTATAGCCTTCTTATAACCGCCTAATTTCTCATTTTTATTGATTGGCTCTTCTAAGGATCCTAGAACAATTGCAATGGACTTATGACCCTTCTCCACAAAGCTAGTCACCACATCATATGCAGCCTGAGCATAATCAATATTAACAGAAGAAATCTTCTTGCTTTCCTCTATACTAGCAGCAAGAACGATTGGCACAGGAGACTTCTCAAACTCATTAACATGTTCCTCTGTTATATTACCACCCATAAATACAATACCATCCACTTGTTTTCCTAACATCGTGTTTAATAAATGTAGCTCTTTATCTTTATTTTGATCAGAGTTACTTAAAATAATATTATATTTATACATTGTAGCAATATCTTCAATCCCTCTAGCTAATTCTGCAAAGAAGGTACTTGATATATCTGGAATAATTACTCCAACAGTTGTTGTTTTCTTACTTGCAAGCCCTCTTGCTACTGCATTGGGACGATATCCTAATCGATCGATAACTTCTAGAACCTTTTTTCTTGTTGTTGGCTTTACGTTCGGATTTCCATTAACAACACGGGAAACGGTTGCCATAGAAACACTCGCTTCTCTTGCAACGTCATATATTGTTATATTCATTGTTATTTTGCACTCCTTTTAGTCGAACTAATTTCTTTCTATTATTTTACGGCAAGAAGCTACTTCCTAATCATAATCGATTTTTTTTTAGCTAATCTTGTCTAATTATGTACTAATGATACGATATCGTCGCAAAAGCCGCAATGACAAGCTTTCATTTTTTTTCAAAAAAATCGACTTTTTTTCGTCATTTAGTAAAAAAAACCTTATTTGAGCATTCTTCCATTCAGTTTACCATAAAAACGAGAAAAATATAAATAATTATCCTATTGATGTATAAGTAATCATTTATATTACATAGTTTTTCTTTACCCGTTTATAAGATAAAAAACCCGTTCATGTTAGTTTAACACGAACGGGGCTCTTACCTATTCTATTAGAGCTTTAAACTCTTACATACGGTGTAGATTGTATTGCTCGGTAAAATTCATCAAATTGTTCAATGTCCATTTGCTGTGCAGAATCAGATAATGCTACTGCAGGATCAGGATGAACTTCTGCCATTACTCCATCTGCTCCAATTGCTAAAGCTGCCTTTGCACAAGGTAATAACAAATCTTTTCTTCCTGTCGAATGTGTTACATCAACAAAGACTGGCAGATGCGTTTCCTGTTTTAAGATAGGAACCGCAGAGATATCTAATGTATTTCTTGTTGCACGCTCATACGTACGAATACCACGTTCGCAAAGGATAATTTGGTCATTCCCTTGGGACATGATATATTCTGCAGCATTTATAAATTCTTCTATCGTTGCCGCTAATCCACGTTTTAATAGAATTGGTTTTTTCACACTACCAGCTGCTTTTAATAATTCAAAGTTTTGCATATTACGTGCACCAATTTGAATGACATCAATATAATCTAGAGCTGTTTCGATATGCTCCGTACTCACAATCTCACTGATTACTGCTAAATCATATTCATCTGCTACTCTTTTTAATATTTTTAAACCTTCTACACCTAGGCCTTGGAAATCATAAGGAGATGTTCTCGGCTTAAATGCACCACCACGAAGAAGCTTTAGCCCTTTTGCTTGCACCGATGCAGCAACTTGAGCTACTTGCTCATAAGATTCAACTGAACAAGGACCAAACACAAATTTTGGCGTACCATCACCAATTTTTGTTCCTTTAATATCAACAATTGTATCCTCTGCCTTTTTCTTACGTGATACTAATAATGCTTTACTATCATCTTCTTGTTGTAATTGTAAGCCCATTTTAAAAATTTGCTTAAATAAATGAGAGATAGTTCCATTATCAAATGGACCATCATTTTTATTTAAAATATGATCAAGCATCTTTCTTTCACGGACTGGATCATATCGATGTACACCATGGGTATCTTTTGTTTGCGCAATTTTTTGAACAAGGCTTGCACGCTCATTAATTTTTTCTAAAATTTCTAAGTTTAACTCATCTACACGATTACGTAATTCTTCCAATTCCTTATTGCTCACAATCATCCTCATCCCTTCATTAAAAAAGACCAAAACCGTATAATTCCATTATACAATTTGCCTAGATTCTTTATACAAATACAAAAATATGTTACATTTCTTTTAATTGGATTAATTATAAATCAAATTTATCGCCTTGTCACTATTTTTCTTTAATAATTAAACGCTTTTAAGCGTTAAAGCGTTATAATTAATATGTTAATAAATGATTCTGCCTTGAACAAGAGTTTATATTTAAATAAAAAAGAAGGTGTTTTTCTGTGCAAAATAATGAAAAACTGTTTGCATTAGATATTGGTACTCGCTCCGTTGTCGGTATTATCTTAGAAAAAAAAGAAGACAAATATCATGTTTCTGACCTTTTAGCCATTGAACATACAGAAAGAGCAATGTTAGATGGTCAAATTCATGACGTATTAGCCGTATCTAAAATTATTAAAGAAATTAAAAATCAATTAGAAATAAAACATGGCCCTCTGGAAAAAGTTAGTGTTGCAGCTGCTGGAAGAGCTTTAAAGACAGAACGAGCATCTTATGAAATGAACATAGAAAGAAAACCGTTAATTACAAAAGAAGATATATTACATTTGGAATTGACTGCTGTGCAGCAAGCTCAAAGCTCTGTTGCAGAAAAAAATGAACGTGATAAAGGACAATTTTATTATTGTGTTGGCTATTCTGTTCTCCACTATTCTCTTGATGATCAAGAAATGGGTAGCTTAATTGACCAGCAAGGTTTAATTGCAAAAGTAGAAATTATCGCTACTTTTTTACCTAAGGTTGTTGTCGAATCCCTGATAGCTGCTTTACATAGAGCAGATTTAGAAATGCAAGCTTTAACGCTTGAACCAATTGCAGCCATCAATGTACTTATTCCCCCATCCATGAGAAGATTAAATGTTGCTTTAGTAGACATTGGGGCTGGAACATCCGATATAGCAATTACTGATTCTGGTACTGTTATTGCCTATGGAATGGTCCCCGTTGCGGGAGATGAAATAACCGAGGCACTAAGTGATGCATATTTATTAGACTTTCCACTGGCAGAGAAGGCGAAAAGAGAATTATCTCAAAATGATCATATTGAGATTTCAGATATACTTGGATTCACGACTGAATTACATAAAGAAGAGGTTATTAAAGAAATCGAGCCAGCACTAGATAAATTGGCAGATACCATCTGTAGGGAAATTCTTTCGTTAAATAATCACAAATCACCTAAAGCAGTAATGCTAGTTGGTGGCGGAAGCCAAACGCCGGCATTACAGTTGAAGATTGCAGAAATGCTAAATTTGCCTGCTAATAGAGTTGCAATAAGAGGAATCGATGCTATCACCCAACTAACCTTTGAAAAGTCCTTCCACTTTGGACCAGAGCTTGTAACACCAATTGGAATCGCTATTACAGCTGAAAAAATGCCAGTCCAATATAAAACGGTTTATATTAATGAACAACCTGTCAGATTATTTGAAGTAAATAAATTAACCGTTGGAGATTGTCTTTTGGCATCTGGCATAAAGATGAACCAGCTATATGGAAAACCAGGCAATGCTATGATTGTTACGATAAATAATCAAAAAATAACTATTCCAGGAAGTCATGGCAAAGGACCAACTATTTTAAGAAATGAAATACCTTGCTCATTAGAAGATACAGTGGAGGATGGAGAAGCATTAACCGTTTACCGTGGGAAGGATGGAGAACAAGCAATTGTTCAAATAAAGGACTTAATTGATACAGAAGCAGACAAAAATATTATGATTAATAATAAAAGCTATACGATTCATTCTAAGATTATATGCAATGGAGAAGCTGTTTCAAGTGATTACCAAGTAGAAGATAAAGATATCATCGTATATCACGCAGATACCACCATTCACGAGGCATTAAAATCACTAAATTTAACCCATCTTATTGATGAACTTCAGCCATTCCAACTTTTAATAAACGGAAAAGAAACGATTCTTCCTGCTTTTTCTGGAAAAATTATTAAGAATGGTTTGCCTTGTCGTATAAGTCAGTATTTTGAACATAATGATGAAATTATATTAGAACAAAGAAAAACACCAACTGTTCAAGAATTGACAGAAAAAAAACAAATTTTAATGTACCAAATACTTCCTGTCTATTTTAATGACAAAAAAATAACCCTTACAAAACAATTAGCACAAATACAAAGAAAGGGACAAATTCTTCAACTGGATGATCTTTTATACAGTGGAGATGACATTAGAATAGAGCAAAAACCATTTGAGGGGTTTTTATTTCAAGATTTATTCGCTTTTGTAAATATTAATATGCCTCAAAACGGCGGGGGATCATTTCAGCTTTTACGAAACGGAGAACGTGCAACCTTTTTAACCCCTATAAAAAAAGACGATAAGCTATCAATCGTTTGGCCTGTTAAAACAGGAAGTTAGAATAAAGACAAATAAACGGTTATAAATCATTTAACATTACAAAAGGAAGTCAGACTACCATCTTCCGACTTCCTTTTTTGTGTGTTTATGTAAAATTTGATTTTTACTTATCTTTAGCTGAATCGCTAGGACTACCCTACTTTATCTTTCAATCACAGCTTTTTGTAAAGAATCTACCGTTATTTTTCCATGTGATGTATGCCAAATAATATGATTGTTTTCAAACAGTAACGCTTGCGGAGATTCATGCCTTACTTGATAATTTTCTGCAATATAGTTAGATAATGCTCTTGATTCTTGTACAGCTAAATAGTATGTAGAGATTTCTTTATTATCTTCCGCATATTGTTTATATTCATCAAAAGCATTCGCACTAATTGGACATGTCAAGCTATGCTTAACCAACCAAAATATCTCTTTACTTTGAACAAGCTCTTCAAATTTTTCAACAGTGTCTATTTTTTTCATTTCTAACCATCCTTTATCTTAAATAGCTTTCCTAAGACTCTTTAACTAATCGAAAGGGTTCTAGAAAGGAATCAATCTACTTAAAACAGCCTATATACCTATTGGCTTTCTGCATGTAGCTTAACTTAAAAGACTGTCTCTTTGTAGCGTAGAAAGCGAATGGTAATATAGACTGCAAACTTTAACGATATTTTATACAAATCGTCCTTATCAATGATTGTATTTACTTTCTGTTTCATCAAATGCTTTTTTTGTTTCTGCTAGTTTTTGTTGAATTTCATCAAATTCCGAGCTTTTTAAACTAGTACTTAAATCAGATGCCTCTTCTTTCAGTTCATCAAATTGATCAGAAGTATTATCTTGTGCTTTCGTACTTTTCACCTTATCCATAATATCACCAGAAGTTTTTGTTACTACATTACTAATCTTGTCTGTTTTATCCTTCGCAATGGAAATGAACTCTGTGCCTTTTTCTTTTACAGTATCCGTTAATTCAATTCCTTTATCCTTCCAAGCTCCTGCTTGTCCGTTCAAATCATGAAGCAATTCTTTTCCAGGCTTTGGAGCAAGAAATAAAGCGGTAGCTGCACCGACAACCCCACCTAAAATGGCACCGACTAGAAAATCCTTCGTACTTGAGTTTTCATTTGCATGGATTATTTCTTGTTCTCGCTTCATTATTAAACATCCTCCTTTTAATTACTTCTTACTCGCGTTCGATTTTGTTCTGTCTTTCTAGCTTGCCACTGATCTTTAATATTCATAAATACTTTGCTATATTGAACAATTTGAGCTATTTTATCTTGATTTTTCGTAAGTGTATTTTCTACATTTTGCGTAATCGTTTGAACAGACTGATTAAAACCTTGTACACTTGTTCCTACATCCTTGACTGCATCTACGACTGAATTTAAACTTTCCGATTTCTGTTGAATATCTGTAGCTAAATCATTCGTTTTTTGTAATAAAATTGTTGTTTCTCTTGTAACGCCATCTAATTGCCTTTCTAACCCGACAAGTGTTTTTGAAACACTATCAAGCGTGATATGTAGTGATTTCAATGTTCTAGCAACATAAATGACTAGAATTGTAAATGCTATAGCTATTAAAGCTACACTTAAATATAAAAGATTTATCATCCTTATCGCACCTCCACTTTATTGGTCTTTTCCCACAATCGCTATGACTAAAACCTTAGTTTTATTATAATTGGAAAAACTTACAGAAACAAATGATTCCTTTCCATTCCTCTACTACGGGACCATGTTTGTGGAGAAAACTAATAGAAAGAGTCCGAATCTGTTTATTTTTTTCTTATTTCTTGTTTTTTATAACCGTTTATATTTAAGGAAAAAATTTTTTCGGGTACAATAAGAAAGTTATCACATTTATAAAAACTTGGAGGTACATATGAAAGATCCACGCATTGATCAATTAGCAAAAAATTTAATTAATTATTCTGTTCGTTTACAAAAAGGAGAAAAAGTACTTATTGAAAACTTTGGACTTCAAAAGGAGCTTGTAAAAGCCCTTGTCCGTGAAGCATACGCTGTTGGAGGTTACCCATTTGTTTCCCTAAAAGACAATGATATTAATCGTTCCTTGCTTTTAGGAGCTCAAGAAGAGCAATATGAAATGATGGCACAATTTGAAGCAAATGTAATGCGTAATATGGATGCATACATTGGGCTTCGTGCTGGCGATAACATTAATGAACTTGCAGACGTACCAGCAGAGGGAATGAAGATTGAAGGATCGACAATTGGCAAAAAGGTACATAGAGAAATTCGTGTGCCAAAAACTAGATGGGTTGTCCTACGTTATCCTAGTCCATCCATGGCACAGCTTGCGAGAATGAGCACAGATGCATTTGAAGATTTCTATTTCGATGTATGTAATCTAGATTACGGGAAAATGGATAAAGCAATGGATGCCCTTGTGGAGTTAATGAATCGTACAGATAAAGTTCGTTTAGCTGGTCCTGGCACAGACTTAACCTTCTCTATTAAGGATATTCCTGCAATAAAATGTTCTGGACAAATGAATATCCCAGATGGTGAAGTCTATACAGCTCCTGTACGAGATTCAATCAATGGAGTACTAACATATAACACACCTTCCCCATATCAGGGCTTTACTTTTGAAAATGTAAGCTTAAAGTTCGAAGATGGAAAAATTGTTGAAGCAACTTCAAATGATACAGAAAGATTGAACAAAGTTCTGGATACAGATGAAGGTGCTCGTTATATTGGTGAATTTGCTATTGGAGTAAACCCATATATTTTACATCCGATGCAAGATATCTTATTCGATGAGAAAATCGATGGAAGCTTCCACTTTACACCAGGACAAGCTTACGATAACGCCTATAATGGCAATAACTCCAATATCCACTGGGATATGGTAAATATTCAACGTCCTGATTATGGTGGCGGAGAAATCTACTTTGACGATGTACTCATCAGAAAAGATGGTAAGTTTGTCATTCCAGAATTAGAAGCATTGAATCCAGAGAATTTAAAGTAATGATATTGAAATTCTAAACATTTGGTTTTTAAAATATCCGTATAAATTGTCAAAAAAGGAATCAGAATTAACATTCTGATCCCTTTCTTTCCCCTCTTAAATATGAAGCTAAGAGTCCTATTGTCTATTCTAATGTTTTTTCATAAGCACTTTGATATTTTTGAATATCGCCTGCGCCCATAAACAAGATGACACTGTTATTATGTTCACTTAATGAAGAAATCGTTTCTTCGGAAATGATTTTGCTTCCTGGTACTTTATCTGCTAAGTCTTTTATGCTTAGCTTACCGTGATTTTCACGGGCAGAACCAAATATATCACATAGATAGGTAGAATCTGCCAAATTCAAACTGTCTGCAAATTCTTGAAGAAACGCTTGTGTACGTGAAAATGTATGTGGCTGGAATACAGCAACTACTTCACGATCAGGATATTTCTGACGTGCTGCTTCCACCGTTGCTTTGATTTCTGTAGGATGGTGGGCATAGTCATCAATAATTACCTGTGTGCCGATTGTCTTTTCTGTAAATCTTCGTTTAACACCTTCAAATGTCATTAAACGTTCTTTCACGACTTCTGCGTCCAATTCTTCGTAATGGCTAAGCGCGATCACCGATAGAGCATTTAAGATATTATGATCACCAAATGTCGGGATGGAGAATGTATTGTAATACGTATTACGTACATACACTTCAAACGTTGTGCCTTCCGTTGTTTTCTCCACATTCCTTGCTTGGAAGTCATTTTCGTCACCAAATCCATAAAATACTACCGGTACTTTCGCTTGAATTTTTTGCAGATGTTCATCATCTCCACAAGCAAAAATTCCTTTTTTAACTTGCCATGCCATTTCTTGAAAGGCAGAAAATACATCATCCACATTAGCAAAATAATCTGGGTGATCAAAATCAATATTAGTCATTACAGCATAATCAGGGAAATACGAAAGAAAATGTCTTCTGTATTCACAAGCTTCAAAAGCAAAATATTCTGCTCCTACTACCCCTTTACCCGTTCCGTCACCAATTAAATACGCAGTAGGCTTAGCACCTTTCATTACATGTGAAAGTAACCCAGTCGTCGATGTTTTACCATGCGCACCCGTTATGGCTATACTTGTAAATTGCTTCATAAAATCGCCAAGGAAACGATGGTAACGAATAACTGGAAGTCCTAGCTTCACTGCTTCTTCTACTTCTTCATGTGTATCAGGAAAAGCATTCCCAACAATCACATTCATTCCTGGTTTAATGTTCTCTCGTTGAAAAGGAAGAATTTTTATTCCTGCTTGTTCTAAAGCAATCTGAGTGAAAAATGTTTTCTCCACATCTGATCCTTGTACTTCGAAACCCATATCATGTAAAATTTGTGCTAATGCACTCATCCCCGACCCTTTTATACCTACGAAGTGGTAAATAGTCATATAAAGAACCTCCAACTACGCATATCTTTTAACAGTATATGATATCCTCATTCAATTTGCTAATTGCATTTATATGTATGCAATTTTGATTTTATTTTATTTTATTTTTTCTCATTTAGCATTCATTCATGTTCTCGCTAAACATTAACTTTTTTTTCCTTTTTTATTTCACATTTATTCATTATATCATCTTTTAAGTTGAAAAACTACGCAACAATACATTTCCAATGTATGACATTTTTAACCAAATGCCTTTTCTTATAGCTTTTTCGTAAAGATGTTACTCTATCCCCAAGCCTAAAATACACTTCGCTTTCCGCAGGGCTCGCACTAAAATCGCTTCTGCAGGGTCTCAAAGTGGATCGCTACTCTCCCATTAAGTCTAGGTATAACACTACTCTATTTTTCCAACTAATTCTTTTTTATTAATAAAATACGATTTTTTAGAAAACAGCCTTTTTCATTCACTGTCCTGCAATTGTATTAATTCACTTTCTGTGATTAATACTTCTCTAGGCTTCGTTCCTCTTGCTTCTGATATAAACCCTTGCTTTTCCATCATATCAATCAGCCTTGCTGCCCGATTATAGCCAATTTTAAAGTTCCTTTGAAGACTAGATGTTGAAGCACCACCTTGTTCAATAATAAATTCACATGCTTCATAAAATAGCTCATCTTCTTCTTCAGACATTTGGACCTTTTTTAACAGCTCTTCTTGTTCAAATAAATATTCAGGTTTTCTTTCTTTTCTAACGTGGGCCACTACTTGATCAATTTCTTCATCTGATACAAAGGTACCTTGCAATCGTACTGGCTTTGATGTTCCATTTTCTAAAAACAGCATATCTCCTTTACCCAATAGCTTCTCGGCACCACTAATATCTATTACGGTTCGTGAATCAATTTGAGAGGAGACAGAGAAAGCGATTCGTGTCGGCACATTTGCCTTAATCAAACCGGTAATAACATCAACTGAAGGTCTCTGTGTAGCAATCAAAAGGTGAATTCCACACGCTCTTGCTTTTTGAGCTATTCTGCTAATTGCTTCTTCTACATCTGCTGGTGCCATCATCATTAAATCCGCTAATTCATCAATCACAATAACTAAATAAGGCAATTTGTCACTGTATCTTTTATGTTCATCTGCTAGTTGATTAAACTTAGTAATGTCTCTAACCCCGGCATGTGCTAATAACTCATATCTTCTTTCCATCTCTTCTACAGCCCATTTTAATGCAGCCGTTGCCGCCTTTACATCTGTAATAACGGGACTAGCTAAATGAGGCACATAATTATATGGTGCCAACTCAACCATTTTAGGATCCACTAACAATAGCTTTAATTCTTCTGGCTTTGCCTTATACAGCAAGCTAACAAGCATTGTATTTATACATACGCTTTTCCCAGAACCAGTTGCCCCAGCGATTAAGCCATGTGGCATTTTTCGTAAATCTGTTACGATTGGTTTACCGGAAATATCTAATCCCATAGCTACAGTTAAAGGAGAAGATGAATTTTTAAATTCATCGCTTTCCAAAATTTCTCTTATTAGCACAGGTCGGCTACTTTGATTTGGCACCTCTATTCCTACCGTATGCTTTCCAGGAATTGGTGCTTCAATTCTTATATCTTTAGCAGCTAAGCTTAATTTTAGATCATCCGAAAGGTTTGTAATTTTACTAACCTTAACTCCTGGCTCAGGCTGTACTTCATATCGTGTCACAGAGGGTCCTTGTGTTACATTTACTACCTTTGCATGAACATTAAAGTTAGTAAATGTATTATTTAAAAGTAGTGTCTGCTCTTCAATCCAGCCGTCCTTTTCTATTTGCAAAATAGGGGGATGTAATAAATTTTCTTCTGGAAAAACGTAATATGGTAAATCATAATGGTTCTCCATATCCTTCTCTAGCATAGAAGTGGTTGCTTCTTCCAACTTCGGTTGCTGAAGCGGCTTCTCATAGGCTTTATTTTCGACTTTTTTATTAGCCAAAGACTGTCTATCTTTATTTAGCATCAATACATTAAAAGGCAATGGACCTTTTCTAGAAGAGGTTGCTTTCTTGTTTTCTTTTTCTTGTAATTCTGTCTCTCGCGCTTCTTCTTCAATTGCTCCAATGATTTCTTCCTTATTTTGCTCAGGAAATTTTTCTTCCCCAATTTCCAAATTTTTCAGCAAAATCGGCTGATCGTTTTGTTCTTGCTCTTCTACTAACCTTTCAGTTTGTGAAATAACTTCATCATCCATTTCAGGTGACACTATTTCTTCCGCTTCTAGTGAACTATCCCCACTAACCTTATTTTGCAAGTTTTTCTCACTCTCTAACCATTCTTCTGTAAACAGAGAAAGTATTTCCTCTTGCTCATTAATTGGCTCGATTACTTCCTGAGTGGATGTAGGATGTTCTTGAGCTACAGCTATCTTATCATTCACTATTTCATTCCATGCAAGTAATTCCTCATTCTGCCTTTGTTCTGTCTGGATAGTAGCCGATTCAACCGGAGATTCAATCTCTTCTTTTACTCTTGGTTGTTGTATCGTAATACTCGTTTCTTTTCGTTCCGGGCGATTATATCCATATATAGGAGAAATTGTTTCTGTCGGCTTAAAAGGTCGATTAGAACTATATGTATTGGATGTTTGATTTTCCCTCGGATTACTTTTAGGCTCTTCTTTTAATGGACGATTAAATGGTTGATTGCTATCTTGTCTTTCATCCGCGAAAGTTTGTCCTGCTTTCTCTCTTCTAGTTTTCCTTTCTATTTCCTTCCTATCGTCTTCATCCCCATCTGGAATTAACGGAAAGCGAAAGTTTCCTTTCGGATATTGATAAATAACTTTGGAATCCATCTCTTTTTTCCATGCTGTTGATTCCTTGTTTGGTTGATCGTATACCTCTACCGTTTCTTCAATTTGGTTCAGCTCATCTTCTTCACTAACAAACTGTTTAAATACTTTCTTGAACCAATTCACACTTAATCACTCTTTCTTTCAAATCTCATTACTATTTTAACAGTTATGTTCAGAATTTCGAGCACTATTTTTTAACATCTCTTCCTTTCCCTATTCAGGAAGAGACTAAACAAAAAATTAAACTTCGATTCGTATGATGAGAGTCATCTACAAAAAAAGAGAAACGATTTGAAAGTTTTTTGATTCCTAATTGCCCTTTCATCAAGTTTCTCTTTTTAATTAAGTAAAACGGGGTAATTTCCCCGTTTTCATCAAAGGAAATGGTGTTCCTCTTCTCCATGGTATCTTTCAACCTACATGCATGTTATTTTAATATAAAAACATTTCAATTAGATGTCATTCAAAAGTAATTTATGCATCGATTTGATTACATTCATACGATTATTTTTCGCGCTTTTTATTTTTCCCTAATATAAACACTGGCTCTAATTCTCCATTTTCATAGAGAAAAGATAATGCAGTAATTGGAACTCTGCCACTTGCAAAAAAGCTCATCGTCATTTGGGCAAGTATATCATACCCTGTTTCATTTCGAATATCTCCAATTATAAGGACATCCTGATGTGGCACAGCAACAGTCATTGTTCCTTCCATCTGTTCATCCATTTCTTTTAAAAATGCATCATTTAATATCCTACTTGCATCGTAGCCATCATTACTATTTATAAAATAAAAGATATTTTCTGCAACACTGTCTGTCTTTACACTAGTTGGTAGCGACCTTACGTTAAAGAGAGCCATCTCTTTAATAGCTGTCTTTGTCCACTTTTCCTTTTCCATTAATTTCTCGTCGATGAGACGATACGTGTTTCCCATATCTAAGGCATAGTATATTCTTGTTTCTGCTGTATGCTCATCTGTTATAAATGGAATCTCTTCATTCGATTGCTGTGGAAAAGAAGTAGAACGTATAACTGGAAAGATTTTTTTCTCTTTCCCATCTATTTTGCTATCTTTTTCAATTGCTCCTAATCCATGCTCAATATAATAAACAATCTCATCTACTGCTTTCTCTTTTTGTGTTTCCCATTTTGCAATTATTTCAGGTAAAGAGACCGTAACGCCCTTGCCTGTCTGCTTGCTTTCTATGCGTACCAGATCTTTTTTACTATCAAAAGTAAATGTCCGATCCTCGTTATTAATTCGTTGTTTAAGCATGTCCTTCATTTTTTTACTGGTCATTTTCATTCTTGCTTCACTTCCGTCCTATTGGGTGTCATTTTTTTTATTATACTCTATCCCATCTTATATTCATCGTTTTGATGATGAATTTTATTCAAATCAATGGAAAAAGGTTATCTCAAATAGAAAAATATAGCAGGAAACTATGTTATTCCTACGCTATATTTTTTATGGGAGACAACCTTTTAACGTAAACAAATCTTCTTAAACTGCTTCTCACTTATGCACGTAATAAATACGCACCATTCCTTTATAAAGACTCAATATATTTTTCAATTTCCTCTTGTGTTTTTCGATCCTTGCTTACAAATCTGCCTAGTTCTTTTCCGCCTTCAAAAGCAATAAAGCTTGGAATGCCAAATACGTCTAATTCGATGCATGTATCAATAAATTTATCTCGATCCACATGTACAAATGTATAGTTATCATATTTAGCTTCTACTTCTGGCATAAATGGTTCGATAAATCGACAGTCTCCACACCATTGTGCTGAAAAAAGAAAAATATGTTTTTCCGGACTATTTTTAAGCTCTGTAAATTCTTCTACTGATTGTAAATCTTTCATTGTAAAGCCCCCTTAAATAATTCATGCCACTTTCTTTAAATAGTATCAGAATTCCCTTTTCCTAACTACTAATATGCTTTCCTATTGATTGTATTTTATCAACCAATCTCCTCTCTTTTTTTATGTCATTTTAACTATTTCATAAAATTCTTTAAATGACTATTGTCCTATTTTTTATTCCCATCTATAATTATATAATATTCAGTTTTTTAAGAATTTTCAAAAAGAGGTGATAGGATGAAAACAATAAAATCGAAATTATATTTTATTTTAGGATTAGCAATTTGTGGATTTATTTCTATTTTAGGCGCAATATTCGTTCTTAATAATGCTCAAACAGAAAGTAAACAACAAGAACTACATCTATTATCTACTATTGGGGATGGAAAAGAGATTAAAGCGATTATTTATGAGACACGAAATATCGAAGGAGAATATCTTCAATTACCAAGCTACGCATTAGCAGAAAGTGTAAAAGCTGAGGGGACAAAATTAGTCCACCTAGCTGAGCAATACAGTGAAGATAAAAATCTTTCAAAAGAACTACAACAAAAATTTAAACAAATAGCTGCAGATGGGAATAATTATTTAGATGGATTTGATACATTGTCTAATCAATATGAAACGATTGGTTACGAACCATATGAAGGACTAAAGGGGGACGTTCAAAGTTCTGTTAAAGAACTGCAATCGATTATACAGTATACAAACGATAGCATTCTAATTTCTGAACTCGAGGAATTACATACTAATGAAGAACATTATATTACTACACAAAATAAGATATTTTATGAAAATTTCCTCGAGATTTCATCCGGCTATGCAGATAGATTAGATAATAACACCGCTCTTTCAGCTGAGCAAAAGGAGGCGATTACAACTAGTTTTAATAATTATTTTGATGCTTTGAAAGAAATCAACCGTTCTTATGATGGAAGTACTGATTTTATCACGGCCTTTGATTCACAATCTCAATCCATCCAATCCAACATTCAAGATCTTGAAAACGCCCTATCTAGTGAACAAAACAGATTAAATACAGAATTGCTTCAAAAAAATAGAATGTATACTGCCATCATCCTTTCTGTCAGTATTCTCATCATTTTACTCCTATTTGTCATTGGATTATTTCTTTTAAAAATGATTAACAAATCGATTCAATTACTTATCTCCGCTGCAAAAAAAATTAGTGATGGAAATTTTTATTATCGTGTTCCTATAACAACTAAAGATGAAATGAGTATTCTTGCAACTGCTTTTAATCAGATGGCAGAAAAAGTCCAAAATAGTTTACTCTTTATCTCTACGACAGGGGATCAATTACATGCTTCGTCCCAAGAGTTAAGTACTATTTCAAAAGAGACAACTGCACAAGCAAATGAAGTGGACCAAAGCATCCAGCAAATTGCTTTAGGAGCTTCAGAACAGTCTAATCGTCTATTTAACAGTCTTCATAATATAAAGGATGTGGAAGAAGCGATTGAGCAAGCAGTGACACTTGATAAACAGGTTACAAAAGAGGTTCATTTAGCTAGCGAAGAAAGTAAAATAGGCTTGCAAACAGTGAAGGAATTAGAAAATATATCTACACATTTTCTTCACTTAACACAAATGCTAACAAAAAAAGTGGTACATGCTACCTATTATTCGGAAAAAATCGCTTCGATTGTTGATACCATTCAAACCATTGCAGACAGTACAAATCTCCTTGCCTTAAATGCTGCTATTGAAGCTGCCAGAGCAGGAGAAAGTGGAAAAGGATTTACGGTTGTCGCAACAGAAGTTCGTCATCTAGCAGAAAAATCAAAAAAGGAAGCAGAAGACATCCACTGCTTAGTTTCTGAAATGACAGAGGAAATGAATCAGCTGAAGGAAAATGCTGAACAGTTAAACGAATACAGGAGTAATCAAGAAAAATCAGTTTATACGACAAAATTAGTTTTTGAAAATATAGTGAAATCCATTGCCAATATCAATGTAAAAGTGGGTACAATCAACAAAGCAGTAACGAAAATTAAGGAAGCAAATCAGTCCTTAAAGGGGGATGTTCTTGAGGTATACAATGTTTCTCAAAATGCAGCTGCTTCCACACAGGAGGTTTCTGCTTCTAGTGAAGTTCAATTAGAGGCTGTTATTAAAGTAAATGATTCCGCTTCTCTTCTTCAGCAAATCGCCTTAGATCTGCATAGTGAAGTAAATCAATTCACGCTATCTCCTCCTGATGAAGAGCAGCTTTAAATAAAATAACTCTTATATATAGATAATAGAGAAGATGGTGTACTTAAGCCATCTCCTCTATTATGAAAAAGTCGGATGAGAGTTATGCTTTATTTATTTGGTGAAATTCCATTTGTCCAATGAGTAATTCGACAACATGTTTAAACATCGAGGTTCTATTTATTCTCCCACTTGTAAATATCCCGATAGCACCTTCGATATGGCGCACATTTTCTTTTTGGGCATATTCATCCATAACTGGTCCTAATTCTTTCCCTGCAACTAACTCCGTCTCAATTTCTTTCGGTAACGGTATTCTTGCTCCACTTGCGATAAAGGTTGTTCCATCCTTTAATACTAATGCACCCCAATTATTCAAAAAGAGGATATCATTTGTGTGATGTACTCCTCCTTCCAATCCAATCCCTATCTCCCCTTCTCCCTCTAGTAAAGCAGCTTTGGCTCGATTAATTGCACCTTTAATAGTTTCTTCATCTGAAAATGGTTGATCACTGACTCCAGAGCTAACATTGAACATAGCATATTCCATATGTTTGTCATTTCCTAGACAATTTTTGACGGCATTCACTTTAGCCATATTATTTGTACCGATACAAACTTTCATGATTATTCTCTCCTAACAAAATTTCTACAGAAAAAGGTATCTCAGCTAACTATAGTTGAGACACCTTTTATGAAGAAAATTCTTCTTTGTTCAAAACAATGCAAATCTACGCTAAATCTGACTATATTTATTGATTAGCACGCAGTGTTTCAATTGTGGTATTATCTGTTGTTTTTACTAATTTAGTAAGCAACTCCTTTGCAGCTGCATAATCATCGATATGAATAATAGAAGCACTTGTATGAATATATCGAGAACATATTCCAATAACAGCACTTGGAACCCCATCATTAGAAATATGAACTTGACCCGCATCTGTACCACCAGGTGAAATAAAATACTGATAGGCAATTTTATTAGACTCAGCAGTATCTAAAATAAATTCTCTCATTCCTTTATGCATAACCATTGTACGATCATAAATACGGAGTAAGGCACCTTTACCAAGCTGGCCAAATTGATTTTTATCCCCTGAGGCATCATTTGCAGGACTTGCATCTAAAGCATAGAATACATCGGGCTTAATCATATTAGCTGCTGTTCTAGCCCCTCTAAGACCTACTTCTTCTTGTACGGTAGCACCAGAATATAAGATATTTGGTATCTCTTCTCCTTGAAGGTTTTTCAACAATTCAATTGCTAATCCACAGCCATAACGATTATCCCACGCTTTGGCCATAATTTTCTTTTCATTCGCAAGAGGAGTAAATGGGCAAATCGGAACAATCATCTGACCTGGTTTAATTCCAATTTTCAAGGCATCTTCTTTATCATCAGCACCAATATCAATAAGCATATTTTTTATATCCATTGGTTTACTTCTTAATGCTTCATCCAATAGATGTGGAGGAATAGAACCAATAACCCCTATTACAGGACCATTATTCGTAATTATCTGTACTCTTTGTGCTAGAAGCACTTGACTCCACCATCCACCGATTGGCTGAAAACGAATCATTCCATTATCTGTGATGGATGTTACCATAAATCCAACTTCATCCATATGACCAGCAACCATTACAGTCGGGCCATCCGCTTGCCCTCTTTTTACACCAAATATACTGCCAAGATTATCTTGCACTATCTCCTTTGTATAAAGACTTAATTGTTCTTTCATAAAATTTCGAACTTGATGTTCATTCCCAGCTACACCAGGAAGTTCTGTTAAAGTTCTAAACATATCCAAAGTTTGTTGTTCCATTATAGCAAAGCTCCTTTAATTACTATGTATTTGATAAAGTGAAACTTCCATCAGTAAGGGTCCCTTCCTCTCCACTAAAGATTAGTTGAACCAATCTTAGACCTTTACGGATAGTTGATCTCCCACCTTGCTTCCTTGCTATTCTCTTAAAGCTTCAGGTGAAGTTTCTGTCCGTTAAGAAGGGGATAATATATTTATTGTACCGAAATATTTAAACACATACCACTACTTTCCTTTAACTACTGCCAATTAATCCATTTCATTAAAACCAACCTTCGCAAGAAGAATATTACCTTATCATTTCTTCTAGCATATAAATTAGATATAATAACATTATCTGTTTAAAAGGATGGCTTTCTTTTTGATAAACATTCTTGTTTTGAATAAAAAAAACGTAAGGAGCTAAGTTTATGAATTGGAAACAATGTTTAGGAGGGGTTGTTGTTGGAGTGGCTGCAAGTTATCTTGCCAAGAAAACCATTACGAAGAACAATAACCTATCAAGTAATGAAGTTTTACATATAGCAAAAGCAGCCTTTAAAAAAAAGGGGCCGATTAACGGATCGTGGATCAATATGGAAAAAGAAACACTTCATACTCCTGAATCTTCACTCACAGTCTATAGAGGTGGTATTACTCGAATGAATGGTGAAAAACAAGAGGTTTTTGAATTTGTTTCCGATTGTGAGACTGGAACTATTCTTGATGTGAATCAATTAACCTGAGACCTATATAATAACCCGAACAATTATACGCATGTTTTTTAACATCTACGTGAAATAGTTCGGGTTGTTATATAGTTGGAATACTTATATCCCAGCTCTTTTACATTATCTGAATTGTACTTCGCAACGATAAATTCTATTTCCTCTATTTGAGAATTTTTCCTCATACTCTGTCATGATATTGCCTTCATAATCACTATTATGCAAATCAAGACTCACATATTTTAAAAGCATGCCATATTCAGAAAAGCTCTTTAAAGAATATTCAAATAAACCTTGATTATCTGTTTTAAAGTGTACTTCTCCTTGATTTACAAGCACAGACTGATACGAATCAAGGAACGTTTTATAAGTAAGTCTTCGTTTTTCATGTCTGGTCTTTGGCCAAGGATCGGAGAAATTTAGATAAACTCTTGCAATTTCTCCCTTTTCAAAATATTCCTTTAGTTTTTCTGCATTTATATTCATTAACTTCAAGTTAGGAATCTCTGCCTCTATTAAGCGATCTAATGCAGAAACAATGACGCTTTCCTGAAGTTCTACGCCGATGTAATTAATCGAAGGATTCGCTTTTGCCATTTCTGTAATAAATCGACCTTTACCTGTACCAATTTCAATATGAATAGGACCCTTTTGACTAAAAGCTTGATCCCATTTTCCTTTCCAATCTACAGGGTTTTGGATAATATATTGTGGATATGCACTTAATTTATCTTTCGCCCATGGTTTATGTCTTAATCGCATGTGGACACTCCTTATTAATAACTATCGTTTCAAACAATATCATGCATTATACATGGATGCAATACTCTTTTCTTGGCAACTTGAATTTATATAAGGATAAATTTACATTAGGAACAATTGTATAAAGAAAAAAAGAATTCACAACCTATAAGTGAATTCCTTAACTGGTATTTGAAAAGAATGTATTATTCTTTTCATACTAGAACCTATAGAAAGGGTGTTCTATGTATGCCTATAAATCATGAGCATCAACTAGCATTACTAGCCGATATTCTCAGTAATCAACAAACAGACTGCTGTGGATCTGTTGCAGAATGTGAGCAAATAGAAAGATTGATTACATCCTTAAGATCCAATGAGCAAATCGATCAGAATATCCTTCCAATTTTGGAGGAAGTTCACCGTTACAGCGAACAAGGTGTTACTGCCTCAAATTTAGACACACATATCCATTCACATCAAAATCAATTGTCTCAGTGGGTAGATGGCATTAACAATTTATCATAATTTATCAGAAATACTTTGAAATGGGTGTTATTCAATATCATGTAAAAACTTCATCCATCTTTCCATTTCACTAAAACGACCTTTTTTCTTGTACCAGCGGATGGAGTTAATGGTTTGAGCAATAACATACCATTTCATTCTTAAAGATAAATTATCTGTGAGCTCATACCCATAAGTGTGTAACCAATTTTTCCAATCTTCCTTTGGAATATACCAATAAAGCAGCATTCCTAAATCAATGGCTGGGTCTGCTATCATCGCTCCATCCCAATCTATGAGATACAACTGGTTGTCTTCAGAAAGCAGCCAGTTGTTATGATTAACATCACAATGGCATACCACATGTTCTGTTGTTTTTATAAACGGAAGATTATCTTCTAAAAATTGGATATAACGAGTAATATCCTCGTTTTCTTTTAGCTCATCGTCTATTTCTGCTTTTATGACTGACAATATCATCTCAGGATGAAAAGATGTCTTACCTAGTCTTTTTAGCATCTCTAATAAAGGCTTAGAGGTATGAATTTTTTTAAGCAACATTGTCACTCTTTCATCCGTCATATCCGAATGACCAAATTCTCTCCCTATGAGCCATTGCTGTGCAGTAAAAACATCTCCGTTTTCAAATCTTTTTGTCCAAACAAGTTTTGGGACAATTCCTTCTGCTGACAGCACAGCTAAAAACGGAGAAGAATTCCGTTTTAAAAAAAGCTTCTGCCCATTATTTTGTGCAAAAAAGGCTTCGCCTGTTTCTCCACCTGCAGGAGTTATTTCCCAATCTTGCCCTAATAAATGTTCCAAAATTGTTCACCTACTATATATTATGCTCCAAAAAAAAGATGAGAAATTCCTGTTTGAGTCTTTTTTGTCCTAATTTGGTAGGAAGAACAAACAAAAATGGTTATCAGCTATTCATCCATTTATAGTAAACTTATACTCATCGTACTGCAATCATTCTTTAATTAGCACAAATTTGCCTAAAGTTTAATGATATAAGAAAAGCGCAAGCGCCTTGTACACCGCCTTATAAACGGAAAGGACCTGTTCTTTCGAGAAAGGATACACGAATTTTTCGTGTTATCTAACGCAAAAGAAATGACATAAAGTTTGCTAGACAGTAGTCGCTTTAGCTAGACACCAAATTAACTTTTAGAAAACTAATACTTTCTTAACTGTAAAAAAGAAAAGGACATAGTATCCATACCATTATACTATGTATCCAAGATTTCCAATCATTTTATATTAAATTTTACCTAAATACTTTTTCTTATAGAAAGTTTCTCATTTAAATATTATCTCTTATTTCTTTTTTTAGTCAAGTGAATCTCTCGTTAAAATATTGATTTCCTGTCAAAAAAATTTTCCGGTTCCATCATTAGGACACATTCCTGCTAAATATCACGGAAATCTTTCCAATGTTACTATCGTTTCCTATTACTTGGCAATTATTGTTATGCTTACTGGCTTAACCATTATCCGATCTCTGTGAATGGTTGGATAATCCCGCCGATAAACTGTATCGCCTTCAACTAAAATATTCCAACATTCTTCTTTACAAAATCCTTCTTCAGGAGAATCATTCACATTTATAAATACGATAATCGATTCCCATTCTCCCATTTCTTTTAGATCATGTAAAATATATTGTATTACGTCATTCGATTGCTGATTAATTATAAGATGCTTTTGAATAGCTTCCACTGATGGTAATCGGAACGCTCTGTTATTTCTTCTTAGGGAAATTAATCCTTTTATATATTCCACATTGCCTATAAATTGATCTTTTCTATCCCAGTCTAACTGATTAATTTCATCTGGCGATTGATAACTATTTTCTACACCATTTTTCGTGCGGAAAAATTCCTGACCCGAATGAATAAAAGGGATTCCCTGGCTAAGAAGGACAAGAGACGTTGCAAGTCGTTGTTTCTTTTGCTTCCACTCTTCTGATTCATTTGAAAAACATATTTCAATTTTATCCCATAGCGTATGATTATCATGAGACTCCACATAATTCACAGATTGACCTGGTTCAATAAACATTCCATTTTCCTTATAGACACCGACACTCCCAGCTAATAGTTCAGGAATATCGTCTTTATAAAGCTTATTTCCAAGCGCATAACCTCGATCATATAACTGAAAGGTACTCCCTTTTAATTTATCTCTAAATTGATCATTAAACTGACCGATTCTAGGAAGCAAATGCTGATTAGCAATAATAGCCTTCTTATCTTTGTTTAAAGGGGTTGCTAAATCCCAACCTTCCCCAATAATTAAAATGCTCTTATCGAAACTATTACACACGGAACGAACTTCATTCATTGTTTTGCAATCAAGAATTCCCATTAAATCAAAGCGCAATCCATCAATTTGATATTCTTTTATCCAAAAACGGACAGAATCAACAATGAATCGTCTCACCATCGATCTTTCTGAAGCTATGTCATTCCCTACTCCTGTACCATTTGATGGCATTCCATACTTATCATAGCGGAAGAAATAGCCTGGAACAATTTTTTCAAAAGAAGAATCTTCTTTTTTATAGACATGATTATATACAACATCCAATATGACACGGATACCTTGCTCTTGTACAGCATGAATCATTTCTTTAAGTTCGTTAATTCTTACATATGGATCAAGAGGATTTGTCGAATAACTGCCCTCTGGCACGTTATAATGGGAAGGATTATATCCCCAATTATATTTTTTTAGCACCTCTAGCTCATCAACTTCTTCAAAGTCATGAACAGGGAGAAACTCTATATGTGTTATCCCTAAATCTTTTATATAGGAAAGACCTGATAGCTCGTTTTTTTTTGTTTTTGTATTTAATTCTGTTACACCTAAATATTTTCCTTTTTGCCGAATTCCACTATCAGGATGAATCGTTAAATCTCTAATATGGGCTTCATATATCACACTATCTACCGCATGCTCGAGTGCAGGTAAAACCGGCTTTTGTCTTTTTGTTTTATTTAAATCTACAATAACCCCTGTTTCTCCATTTACAGAAACCGCTACAGCGTATGGGTCTATTGCTTCTTTCCACTCTAAATTTATAAGTACTAAATAGCTGTAGTACCATCCTTCTATATCTTCAAGATAGATTGTTTTCCAAACCCCTTTTTCCTGTCTTTCCATCTCCACAATCCTTCGTTCCTCATTAGCTGGATCAGAGGATTTAAGTACTAATTTCACTTGTTGTGCAGTAGGTGCCCATAGATAAAAGATACTTTTCTCCGATGAATAGTCTACACCTAGAGGACCATCATAATAAAATTCTTCATCAAATGAAGCTGTTCTAATGACTGCACCTATTTGTAAATCTGTTGCTCCCTTATTTGCATCCTCTACCTCATATTTTTGGCCGATTTGAATGGTTTCGTTTAAGTGACATTTGTACTTTACAAAATGCTGCATTTTTTCCTTCGACTCAATCACAAGATTAATAGGATGGCTATCTCCTTTTAATCTAAACGCAGTAGATTCCCCGTTATAATAGGAATAGGGAAGTAGAACAGTTATTAATGACATTTCATCTAAATAAGCAAAGAAACTTCTTCGAATTGATATCAAATTTCTCACTCCCTCATTTCTTGAAAACACAACTCTTCTACTCTTCCCCTTTTTTTTTATGATTCTTCTGTATCCCATTCATACCTTCTTTTCGAGTTCGTCAAACCATATTGTAATAAGCTCTCTGCTGCTTTTAATTGAATAGCCTTAATTGGCGAATGATGACTTCTCATTTTTTGAAACCACTCTTCATAATTTCTTTTTTCCACAATTTTTAAATCATATGGCACGGATGGAAAATCAATATATCCATTTCGAGTAAGAATTACTTTTTGAACAGGTAATGTAATATCATATTTATCTAAAATACTTTTCACTATTTTTTCTGTTCTATTTATAGATATGACAGGGCTAAGAATCTTTTGCTCTTTATCCCCCTTTTTTTTGATCCAAAATTTATCATTCGAACCAACATATACTGCTGAATTCTCTGCTTCTAACACATGAATGCACCAGACATCAGTTGGGGTAATCATAATAGTGTCCAATTCAACAGGAGCATTTTTCAGTTGAAATAATGGTTGATAAAGTACCAAGAAAGTATCCGGAAATCTTTGTAAGTAGTACTTTAATAATTCATCATAATAAAGCGTCTTTTTCACGTTAGACTTTTCCGTGAGCGTTGAACTGGCCCATTTCAGCTGAAATTCAAATAATTGATTTAGGAATTGCTGTTTTAATTCCTCAACAGTTTGTGGACGGCTGTATTGTTTTGCATCATACTCAAAACTCAAATCATCTTCTTCCGTTTTGACTATTTCGCTTTCATTTTCCAATTCTACTTCTTCAAACTTATTTTGCTGCCAAATTGATTTCTTAAATCGTTCTATAAAAGAAGGTTTATCCATTATCCAGTCTTCTTCTATTGGACTCTCCGGGTAAAATAGACTTCTATCCTTTGTTTCAAATGCTCTTTTTAATCCGAGCCACTTTTGTTTCTTCAACCGAACAAAACGTGATGGATACAAGACAATGTTTTGCTCATAACGCGACACATAATCTTGCAACTTTATTAACTGCGCCAAGCTTTTTCCCCCTAAATTACAATGTTTCTATTGATCATTAAAGCAATAACTTTTTATTATTTCATATTTAGGTATTTTCTCCATATGTGTCTGAAATAGGTGGATACTGTCCACATCAAAAACCAAATCGTTTCGTAAAGGGGATCCTTTTAGCAATTGCTCCGAAAATATAGTCTCGGAATCCCATTTTCTTGCTAACGTTAGATGTGGATGAAACGGCCTAGTTTCCAACTGAAAACCAGCCTGACTACAAATATGAAAGACTTGATTTCTAAGATCAAATAGTTTCTTCTCCTCTTTTACCCCAGCCCAAAATATCCTAGGGCTTTTGGGTTGACCAAAAACACCTAAATGATCAATATGTAGCTTAAATTGGTTACTAGCTAAAAATGATTCTTCTAAAAGATTTTGTAACATTTCCCTTTTATCATCATTAGCACTCCCTAAAAACGCAAGGGTAATATGGTAATCGAAAGGATGTACCCACTTTTTAAAAGGGAACCTTAACTGTAGCTCTTTCCTAATCTTTTCTAATTTGCTTATAACAGGACTATCTGGCTTAACTCCTAGAAAATAATGTGGTTTTGTATTCATATCCTTTTTCCTTTAACCTTTTTTTAATGCAGTATCGATGATTAGCTTAATCTCTAACTATATTTCTATTATATAACCTAATGAATCAATTTTAACCATATCTGTACCTATGTTTTAGAAAATCTATATGATTACTATACCCTATTTTCTTTTGAAAAAAGAAAAGGAGCTGTCTCAAGTCCAGCTATTGACCATAACTAGTTTGAAACAACCCCATTTTGCGTTTTTCCCTTAAATTAATTTGCTAACTGCCCGCATTCTGCGATGATTGCATCAATAAACAACCCTTGTAACTTTTTCGTTACTTCTCCTACTTTCCCTTCTTTTACGGGAACATTATTGACAGAAGTAATTGGTGTTACTTCAGAAGTTGTACTGGATAAGAAAACTTCATCTGCATCAATTAAGTCTTCAATTGAAAATGCTTTTTCCTCTAGTTCCATTCCATTTTCATTACATAATTGAATAATTTTTTGCCTGGTAATTCCATTTAAAATGAATTGATTTGCCTCATGAGTTTGTATCTTTTCCCCATTCACAATCCAAATATTAGAAGAACTACCTTCTGTTACAGATAATTCTCTATACTGAATGCTTTCATAGCAGCCGGCCTCTGCTGCTTTTTGTTTTGCCATTACATTTCCAAGTAAATTTAAACTTTTAATATCACATCTTGACCATCTAATATCTTCTACAGTAATGACAGACACACCATTTTCTAGATTATCTAA
>Ga0182738_1001260_pt1 | contig 32221 bp, 9 predicted proteins | sample eDN5th30CBELigMG_FD_128876 | JGI IMG/M metagenome (GOLD analysis project Ga0182738, IMG submission 128876) | Enriched Miracle-Growth compost microbial communities from Emeryville, California, USA - eDNA 5th pass 30_C BE-Lig MG (version 2)... ...
AACTCCAATTCCAAAAGAGAATAATATCATGGAAAAGTTTAGCGAAAAGAGTGCTGTGAGAAGAATGAAGAGCATGAAAGCTCATGCTGCGCATGAAAAATTCAAGACAGGATCAACATTAACATTTTATCCTCAAGATAAGAAGGAGCCAATCACCTATAACGCGAAAATTAGCAATAGTATCCATGGGAAAGAATGGGTAAAATTTGTTTTGCTCGAGAAAGTTTCTGGTGGAGGAGGAGAGGGAACGACTGAAGATAATTTGAGTGCAATGCAGTCATCAGGCCATGCACATGTTGTTTCTTCTTTAAAAATGAACCTGAGAAATAGCATTTTACATCATCATCATAATCACAGAGAAGATTTGTCAAGAATTATTCATAATCAGTCTGTAGGATCAATTTTGGGTAACATGGAAGGAGGCGAGTCCTTGGAAATGAATGACTCAACTAAAGTGAAGATTTTGGAACACTCGAAAGACGAAACAAATTTATCTATACTAGATGAAGTTCAAAGCGATGATTCTTTTGCAAGAAAAGCCGTCTCGAGAAATATTGTCGAGGAGAAGAAGAGAAATCAAATTGTTGTTAGACGCCAGAAAAAGCACTCACATAGTTTATTCTATCCTGGAACGAACGATATGCATGAAAGGAAAAAAAGAAGAGTTCAGACTCAGAAAGAGGTTCCGCCTCGGTCCCAGCTGAAGCCCGCTCCTAAAATACAGGAGAACAGTTTGCCTTCTTCATACACTTCAAAAGGAAAGAAGGTTGAACAATTAGTGGTTCGAGCATTGAAAGGTGAACCAAAGAAAAAGTCAGCAATAATTTTCATGGCTCTTTGTATAATGTTTCTCATCTTCATGATTATCCTTTTGATCATTCAAAATGTGAATATCCAGCTTGGAATTAATGATGTCAAATCCCAAATTCCAGTGATAGGTGCAGGGTTTTTTAGACAAATCAATATGATTTCGTCAGCGACACAGGTCAGAATCTTGAAGGGAATCCTTCAAGGGGATGTTTCAGCAGGAGGCTGGGCATATGATACTAACCTTTTTGGGCCTTATCTCATGGAAGACCTCGCTAGTATGAAGGAATATAACTCGGAGTTTTATGAATTGTTGAGCAAATTACCAACAAATATGCAAGCAATATTTTATGAAAAGAACGTGGGATTATATGAATATCACGATGATAAGACACTCCTCCTCAATATGGATTCAACATTTGAAGCTTTTCAAACAATGATTGAAAGAGAGTATCGCGTTGTCAAGATGGACATTCCTGCACAATTTGATGATGGGATTGATACTTCGAACCATAAATTCATTATTGACAACATTCTGAATGATCTATTGATTCAGTCACAGAGCCAGATTGATGAACTGATCTCTGATCTCGACGATTCTACAAACTCCACAACTTTGAAGATGGGGCTGATGCTGGCAGGGGTCGTAGTTGTTTGCCTCATATTCACCATAGTCGCGATCCGTTATTTATGGGTGATAGCTTCAGAAGCCAGGCTCTTTATGATGATGGTCTTCAGAATAAAACCTCAAGAATGTGAAGCCATCCGAGCAATCCTTCAGCATTTTGCCTCTGCTCTTGATATGAATTTGAAGGGTGGTCAAGAAGACCTTAAGATTAAAGAAAGAGTGAAAAAAGAAGAGCATCATAATAACAACTCGTCTTTTCGATTCCGCCAGGCTTCGATGAGTTCCTTGTATAAATCTCAAAGAATAGCATTCTTGAAACTGCTGCCAGTTTATTTCGTATTTGTTTGTTGGAGTATTGTGTACTTTTTCTTGACAACAGATTTTATCAGAAAAATCCAGGACAGCGAAAAGAGAATGGAGACTGCTTTACAAGCTCTGAATAATCAGACTCTTTTTGTCAACGAACTTGTCAGTGTTCCCCTGAGTAACATGAGTGCTATTGTCAAAAATGAGCCACTTCGGCCCATGCTCCTCCAAAGCTTTAAATACCTTGAGCAAGTAACCCTCTTTGCGGATAAATTCAAGGATAGCAATGGCAAATTGACAGCTCTTCAGCAAAAGGTTTTATACAATTTTGAATGCGAAGACTTTGAACCATATTTCGCAGAAAACTATGATTATTATAAATATGCTTATGAAAGTTGTTTTGCTATTATAAAAGGAAAAGATTCAATTGGTCTTGTGAGTATCAATTCTGACCTTTATTCTACTGGAACAGCTCTTTTACAGCAATACGATGATGGTGAAAAATCGCAAGAAGATTTGAGCAAGATCTTTAAATCGGAACTGGAGTCTTGCAATGATTTAGTTGGCACTGCAGAGGGTTTGTTGCGATTATTATACGAGACGGCATACGAGGATTTTGAAGATGATGTTGACTATATGAGAAATAGCACGATATATTTGTTTATTTCGATTCTTTTTGTGACGATAATCACAACTATGATGACTTGGCATTTTGCTATAAAAAAGATTTTTAGAATTCAAAAAATCGATTGGTTCATCCTCAAGCTCATCCCGATAAAATTGATCTTGAATAATAAACACATTCAACAACATCTACTTAAACATTCAGATGGGCTGTTAGATGGAGTCAAAAGGTGCCTCTAAGAGAGATGGTGGTGTTGATATTTTTGTGTGTGTGTGTAAGAAATGGAATTTTAAAAATTGTTTTATGGATATATTTAATGTTTTAGCTATCTCTTAACTTGAAAATTATTCTGGAAATTTGAGAAAGAAAGAAATAAAAATTGCATTTATAATGTTCAATTCAAAAATATTTTTATTCCAGAGTCGAAATTTTTATATTGATTTTTTCAAGACATATTCTGTTATTTTGATGAAATAACTCTCAGGTTTACAAAGTAGGCTAGAATTTAATATAGGTCTGCTGAGCGAGGTATTTCAAGGCTGGGGACTTGTCAATATAAAAAATATTCATTAAAATTAAATTAATCCTAAATATTCTTCATTCCTTCCTCAAGCGCTTTATAAATGTACCTCCAAGGTCTTATTGCTGCCCCCAAGTTCAACTACTCCGCCTTCGAAAAACAGTTCAACCACGGCTGGCTCAAGAATTATTACTATGCCATCATTCCTCTCTTTATCATCAATATTGCTAATGCCTTGAACAACTTGAGAAATGGTATCTTTTACATGGCAAACCCCATCATTCGGAGCGCAGAAATCAAGGACGGTCTCGTCGTTTATGATTACTACAATACCTTCTTCTACGGTATCTCCCTTTTCGCTTTGGCTGGTGTTGCCCTCCTCCTTGCTCTCGGTCTCTTCTTCCAATTCCAAGCCATCAAGCTTCGATACCTCGAATGGCAAGATGCTACCATCAAGATTGCCACCTTCTTCACCCTTGCTCAAACTTACGTTGCTGGTGCCAACATCTTCTTTGTCGTCATCTCTGACCCTATCTCTCTGTATAATGCCATATTTACTGTCATCTTCTTGACTGTCGGTTTTGGTTTCAGGTTCCTTGCCTCTAACGTTAAGGACATCATGTTGAATGGAACTGAAAATCAGCTTTATAAGCGAAACTAGAGATTCATATTGAATGAAGAGTTTAATTTAAGCTACATACCCAGTCCTTTAAATATGTTTTATTTGATACGATGAGTTGTTCCCAATATTTATTATATTTATGAATATTCTATGATAAATTGAGGTGAATGAAAATGTTTTCCACGATGAGTTTGACTTTGTTTTCAACAGAGAAGAAGACTGGGAGTTATAGAAAATGATTTTGAAAAGTTAATTCCTCTTTTCTTTTTGAAACGAAAAGTTTTTGATTCTCTATCTTATTGATCCTGCTTCTAAGGTTTCTGGAAATGGCTTGAAAATTTCGGAGCCAGAGGCTTTAAAAATGGCTTTCCTCCCTATAAACTTTTGCTTGAAATTCTACTTTTACAGGGTCCTCAATTTTCCATAATTCAATCGCTAAAATTTAAGTGCTAGGGTTGGAAAATCTAAACTCTAAAAATCCGGAAAACCCCGAAAAAGTTTTGGAAAATGCCCTTAACTTATTTTTGCTGTTTCTCAAATTTTTTTTTGATTTTGTGTGAAATTTTTTTCTTCATCCGAACTTTATGAGTGATGAAGAGACATGAAAAATCTTTTTCAAAGGCAGAATTATTGAAAGGAATTTTTTTTTTGGAGTTTTCACTTGGCAGGAAAATGAGAAAAATCGAGCTAAAACAAAGGAGAACAAAAAGGTCTAAACAAATCTCTTTTGGTATTTTTATTTTCAAAATAAAACACGAAGGAGAGGGTGTTGATTCAAGAGCATACTGGCCTTCTAGACAATTTTAATTTCTAGCTCAATCAATTTTTTTCCAAAATGAGATTTTCTTGGAAAAGAAAAATCCTTTAAAATTTTTCCAATCGTAGTTTGAGAAACGAAATGACTCTGGAAGGGTTTTGAAGGCTTTAAAAATGGCTTTACCTTTCCAAAATAATCCAAAATGGTTTTGAGCCTCAAAAAGGCTTTAAATCCCATCACTGCTGAGAGTGCAAAAAAAAAAAACACGCCTCCAAAAAAATCCTTAAAAAAAAAAAACTTTTCAGGTTTGAAGAGCTTGAAAATAAAAGAAACACGACATTTTTATTGTGAACATGATTGAAAAAGGGACTTGAGTTTCAAGAAACCCAATGGCTCAGAAGCATCAACTGAGGCAGAGAGGTGTTTGATCTAAGAAATAAGCCAAAATTATTTCCCTCAAACAAAAGATTTTGAGTTTTTCTTTGCCTTGGGGTTGCTTTATGCCTTATTTTGTGGTTAAGTTTTTAATAAAATTTTTTTTGCGAAATTAATCATTAACTTCCAGTTCAGTTTGAAGAATAGCCTTTTTGACCAAAAGAAGAAGCAAGAACTCAACAAATTTAGGCTGACCTTTTGAAATGACGCCCTTCAACTGAAAACTTCTCTCATCTTCCTTTTGTTTGAAAGGGAAAATTTTTCATGCCAAAATCAAGACCGAAATCGAGAAATTCCCAACCTCACTTAGACGTGTCCTATCTTTCTGAAGTCTTCTCCCTGGCTCAATAAGAATCAACACTTTTTCGGCTTATTATTTGAGTCATTGATGATGGACTTAACGTCACTGAAATTCAGTTAATTGGGTTTGATTCTCAAAGGATATCAAATTTGGTGTTTAATTAATTAAGTTAAAAAATTCGTTTGAAATTAATCTTTGTCAGTTTAATCAAGTTATTTTTCAAAGAATTTTTTGTACATCTCCTTCCCTGAGGCAAAAGCAGAAGAGATTGAGTAAGATAGGGCTTGAAACTAAAAACTAAGCTGAAAAAGCTCAAATAAGGCAAGGTTTGAGATTGAATAATTCAGTTAAAAAATTTGTGTTTGAAATTGATAGTTTCATTTCTTGGATAAAATAAAAGCTTCAAACGCTGAATTGTTTACAAGTGAATTAAGTCGCTTCCAAAGAAAAACTGATTTTTAATTTTCTAGCGTGAATTAAATTGAGGACTAATTTTATAGGCTCCTTCCAATCTTGACCAAACATTACCCATCTTTCCCGATTTTTTTTTCTCATTCTTTTAGCCTGATTCCCATTTAAATAGAGTTGCCAAGTTTTCGGATTGAATCTTTGATGACATAGGAATCAGAGGTTCATATGGTTTTGTCAAGAATTACGGCCTTTAGTTTCTAAACCTTGAATTGTGAGGGTTAAGAACAACTCTTATATGTTATTTTTCAAAGTAGACTCAAGAAAACATTAGTTCTTTAAGCAAAGAAAGCAGTAATGGTTTTTAATTCCCATGCCTTATTTTTTAGAAAGAAATAAAGACTTGTAATGAACCCATATTAAAAACCTATCGTTAAATAAAAGGCTCCAATTCTGCAAATTAATTAAAAGACAAGAAAGGCTTGTTGATGCCTAGGCTATCATCTACTTTTCATGAAATTGACATTTCAAGGTCCAGCGCTCCTTTACATATCAAGTTTGCGTCTCAGCAAGGTCATGATCCCCAAGTGGCTTGGTTCCTTCTTCTTTGCTCTTTCACACGTCCAAATTCTCGCTCTCATCATCAAAAGCGTCTATATTGCTCTCCCTGATGACACTCCAAATGTTTCACCAGTCATTAAACTCTTTGTCAAGCTCTTTATTATTGGAGATTGGTGGAGATATGGTGATACTGCTCGTTTGCTTGCTGGAACTCTGATCATCACTTTTTATATGATGAAAATGGCGAGCTTGATCATCTACATTCACTTTTGTCTCTGCAAGAAGTACAAGATTCCAGATATGATCCAAAGCTATTGTAGTCTGGTACATCGCCTGCATCCACTATTGATATTCTTTTGGATCCATACATTCTGTCTTGAGATTATCAAGCACTCCTATGACTATGATGATTTCAACAAGCCTGTAGAGGTCTCTATGACGGTGATGGCTTACTTGAATATCATAATCAATTGTATTTTGGCAGTATTTCTCTCTGCCATATCTTTGATTTACAAAACAAAAGATGTAATGTCTTCAAAAACAAATCTATTGGAGACTAAAACTGTGATATTCAAGATCATCATTCCAATTCTCTGGAGAGTTGCTGAAAATAACCGAGGAATTCAGATCTTCATCTTGGTCCTCTGTCTGCTGAACGCTATTTCGCATGATTCGATCTTCATCAAATATCTTCCATATTACAGAGTGAAAATCCTGGTCATGAGCGCTGTGTTTCAAGCAATGGAGACTTCTGTAGCTTTGATAAGCTGTATTATAAAGATAATTGAAGAAAGTGGGACGAAAACCAAATTTGGAGTGTTTTCAGTCCAGATTATATGGCTTTTAGCTTTACCAATATTTGTCAAACTTTATTGTGCTGAAACGTGGAGGCTTCTTTTGTATATTTTTGGATGCAAGATTAAAGATGAGAAGAACGTGTACTATTTAGTCCACAAGAGATTTATTTTGCTATATTTCCTGAAATCAAGGAAAGCGATTCATGAAGGCATACTCAGGCTCTCATATGCCGATATAATGTATCAGGGAAGATTGGCTGAAGTGGGGGTTGAATCTCAGTTATCCTTTGAAGAACTTGATATGAATAAAAAAGTACTTGTCCGAAATCTAAAGATGATTTGCCTCAAAGCGTTGAGTCAATATCCAAGAGCACTTTTAGCACAAATTAACCTTGCAAATTCGTATTCCAACTTCGAAGACCTCTATCTTGTTTCAAATAATTTACTGGAAGATGCGATATCGAAAAGGCCAGGGTACCATGCACAAATTTCTTTGCATAGGATTCGCTTTGAATTACAGAAGAGATTGAGAGCTGAATTTTCGCAGAAGATAGGAGAGGGCTTGAATATCTCCAGCTATATTACCAACCAAGAACTTCTCGAAGAAATGAAGAAGAGTATAGAAAAACAAGCCGAGATGCAGCTCAGTTTCTGGAAGGAGTTTATGTCAAGTCAGCCTAAAATGCTGAACCTCATGAAGATTGCATTCAAAGTGCAAGAGCAAAGAATAATCATAAAGAAGATCTGGAACAGTCTAGTGAAAATAAGACCTGTTTCTTTCATATCCCCATTGACAGTCTATGGGATGTATTCTTCCTTTATCAACAATAATCCTATCGAAGGAGAAAAATATCTTGAGCAGTCACGAGAGGACATGAAGAAAATGGACAAAGCCTTTAAAGCCGATGAATTGAATCACGAAACTATTTTTTCCAATCAAGCTATCCGCACAACCATATCAGGAGTGAGGGCTCAGCTCGGAAAGATCATTGATTGTTCGAGAAACATTGCTGATTTTTATGGATGGCAAAGCAGCGATATGAAAGACAGACCTGTTACATCACTTATGCCACCATTCTTTCGCTCAAGGCATGATAGTTTCCTTCTAAACCATTTCAATACTGGGAAAACGAAGCTTATGAACACAAATATCATGATCCCAGTTAAGAGATCGAATGGGTATATTCATCCAAGTTGGATTCATGTCAAAGTGAGTCCTCTCATGGACAGTGGAATGTCTTATGTCGCGCTAATCCGACCTTTGAGATCAAATCAAAGAATGATATTAGTCAGAAAGGATGGAAAAATTGATGATATGTCTTTTGAATTCGCTAAAGATATGAATTTAATCGTTGAAAATCGGGAAGTTGATCTTTTTACTTTGTGCCCGGAATTGAAGCAAATAAATGAAGCTTTTAATGTGATTGCAAAAAACTCAATTCCTGTAAATGAGGATGAGAATAATAATGAAGCTTTATGCGATCAAAATGATCTGGTTATCAACACATTTCAGTCCTCAGGAAATAAAAAAGGCTTGCAACGAAAGACTATTAATAATTTACTTGCATCAGAACGAAGCTTGCTACAAAGAGGATCAACAGCTAAAAGCAAAAGGAATATTATCCAACTTGAAACTGGCCCAGAAAAAGATTGTATTGCTGGTGTTGATGAAGATGAAACATCATCAGATGAGGACGGGGCCCAAAGATTCAATTATATGAGGGCTGTTACCCGAATGGACAAAAACAAAGCTCAGTATATTTATGACGAGTTTAATGCAGGCTCAACCTTAGTGTTTCATCCTCAAAATGCCGAGTCTATTAAATACAGTGCAAAGATCATGAATAGTATTCATGGTAAAGACGTTATAAAATTCGTTTTGCTTGAGAAAGTTTCAGGAGAAAATGATGGAAATGAGGGGGTGTTATCGGGCAAAGAAGCTTTATTTTCTTCTTTAAAGATCATGGCAGATAGATTTACAAATCGGAATGATCTGGGAACAGAAACACTTTCTTCTCCCAAGAAAATCTACATTCAAACCTCACCCACAGGGATTGAAACAGAAAGGGGAGAATTGATAAATTTGGCTACATCTCCAAGATTGAAAACAAAATTCAAATTTTCAGAAGAAGATGGGAATTCCGAGGCAGATTTATCAGTCATAGATGAAGTCCAAGATCTAGATTCTGCAGCCAAAAATACCGTCAACCGGAATTTTTTGAGGGAGAGCAGCAATTTCTTATCTCCACAAAATAAGACAACACTTTCTCCAAATAATAGACAGGAGAGGATTTTCTTTCCAATCGAAAGCCTCTTGAATGAAAATAATAAAAAGAGACCACCAACTCACCAAAATAAGAAAAGACCAGAAAGTCAGTCTAGAAAGAAGAAAATAAAAGAGAATAGTGAAATAAATGTTGCTCAGATCGAAACTAGTGTGGGTTCTTCTTGTATTTCCAAGGGTAAAAAAGTCGAACAGATGGTGGTTCAAGCATTAACAAGTGAGCCAAAGAAAAAATCAGCTTTGATTTTCACATATCTCTCGGTCTTATTCCTCATCTTAATGATTATCCTTCTGCTTGTGCAGAATTTAAACTTGCATACTGGGATCAATAATGTCGAGTCCCAGCTTCCTACGATAGGAATTGGACTTTTAGCCCAGTATGACATGATTTACTCGGCTTCTATGCTCAGACAATGGAAAGGAACCCTTGATGGGATCTTCTCGAGAGACGGGATCGATGACAACCTAGAATTCAATTCTTATCTGGTTTATTATACATATTATATGAGTTACTACAATGAAGAATTTTATGAATTATTGGCCCAATTACCAGAAGAAATGCAGTCAGAATTTCACAAAAAGAATGTGGGAATATATGAATACGCTGAAGATGGAACTAAAACACTCATTAATATGTACTCAAGCTATGAAGCGATTCAACTGATGGTTGAGAAGGAATTGACCATCTTGAATATGGTGATCCCTGACCACTATACACCTGATATCGACAAATCCAACTTTAATTATGTCCTTGATAGTGCCATGAATGACTTGTTAATTCGATCGGAGGCTCAAATTGAGAAATTAACTATTGATTTGAACAGTGCAACTAGTTCGACAACTTTAAAGATTGGGGTGACACTAGCAGTTGTTTTAGCTGTTTGCTTGATATTCGCCGTAGTTTCTGTCCGGTATTTATGGATGATGGCTTCAGAAGCTAGGCTCTTTATGACAATGATTTTCAGGATAAAACCCTATGAAAGTCAGACGATTAGGGTGATCCTCCAACAATTTATCTCTGCCTTAGAGCAAGACCTCAAAATGCAGCAGCAACAAGAAAAAATCAAAATCAAAGAAGAAGATCGAAAGAACAATGTTACACCTGTCCGATTCAAAAGCGCGTCAATGAATTCATTACATTGGACTCAAATTCTCGCGTTTTTGAAGCTCCTACCGATCTTTTCTCTATTTATTTGCTGGAGTCTTGTCTACTTCTTTTTGACTTCACAGTTTATTGCCGATATTAAAGACACCCAAAAAAGATCAGATGCATCCTTACAAGGGTTGAATCTTGAAAGTCTCTATGTATACGAAACGTTCAGTGTGCCTTTGACTAACTCGGCAGCTCTTGTAAGAAATGAGGAAATCATGCCCAGCTATATAAAAACTTTGAATGAGCTTGCGCAGGTAGATGCTTTTGTCAATGTATTTCGTGATAGACATGGGAAATTGACTGATCTTCAGGAAAAGGTTCTCTTCAATTATCCTTGTGATGACCTTCTCCCACTTATGGCAGAAAGTGAATACAATTATGAAGCTTTTGTCTATGCTTACAACAGTTGTGTCATTATTGCAAATGGTAAAAAGGCAGTTGGTCTTGTGAATATTCTTTCTGAACTGTATTCTAACGGAATGCATATGCTCAATCAATATGAAAATAGTAACAAAACCACTGAAGAATTGGGCAATATATTTTTATCTATGCTTGATTTGAATTATGATCTCCTGAATGCTGCAGAAGGTTTTCTTGGCTATCTTTATGGAGATGTAAAGTACACGTTTGAGGATCAATTTAAATGGATTAAGAGAATGAGGTGGGATCTTGTTGCTTGCATAATCGTTGTGACCTTGATTGTGGTTTGGATGACTTGGGTTTTGGTGATGAAGAGAATTTTTAAGATTCAAAAGATCGATTGGTTTGTTGTTCAACTCGTTCCAATACGAGTGATTCTTGGGAATAAACATATCCAGCAGTATCTTTTGAAACACTCTGATGGAAGGTTTGATAATATCAGAAGCTATCTATAATGATGAACGACTGAATTTAATTTTTGAGTTTCAATCAGATTGATTGTACATATTTTTGTAGAGAAATGATTGGATCTATTTGGATAATTTTTTATTGAAATGGATGAATTTTTTTAGAGTTCATGATTTTTACTTTTTTTAAAGCCAAAACATTGTCCATCTTTTGTGATGAAAGGATATGAATAACCCCATACCAAAATAAAATGAACACCTAAAAATTTTACGGCTTTTGTTCGACTGTTCCAAATGTCAAAATTTTTGTTTTCAAAACATTTGTATAATGAGAAATTACTTTTATGTCAAAAAAAAATCTCCCCTCATTGTTCTTGTTTTTGGAAAAAAAGAACCCCAAAAAAAGTTTCAAAGTTTTCAGATTTTCCTTATTTCTTCAGAATTTTTCTCCTTCATGTCTCAGGATGGGATCTATATTCAGATCCATGGGAATAAAATAAAAATTTTAAACGGTTTGACTCCAGTGCTTTTCCTAAGAATTTCAAAAATTCCGACCTTGTCGGATGGGTTTTCTTGAAAAGTCGACAGATCAACTTGAAAAACCGACACTCCCTATAAAAGCACCTGACAATAGAAAAATTTTGGAGGACTCATCCAATATTATTGTCATACTTTGTTGAATACTATGGTCTGATTTAAACATCGATTTTTAGAGTCTATAAAAATAATCAACGTAAGATTATTAAAGGTTCAACAATATGCAAGTATACTATAAACATTCAAATTATTGCTAAAACGTCGCGGTCGAGTTCCTTTCCAATGAGTGAGACTTTTAAGAGAAGAGAAATATTTTTTTGAACACCCATCTAAAGCTCTCCACATCGCTCTTTCTAAATTTTCTCACCTAGATGACTTCATGAAAGATAGAAGAAATCCTCCTTTCCCAAGAAGATTTCTGAAATCATTGCAAATCATTTTTTGATTGAATTAAAAGCAGAAAAACTTCTTCCTGTTTCTTCCCTTGGAGTTGCAAAAGGATGCCCAATCGTTGCTAATTTGAGGACATTCGGAGGCATTTCTTGGAAATTTTAAATTTATGTTAATTTTTTTGTCAAGGAAAATTTTCCGTTATTTTTGGAAAAAGTTGTTTTTATTTTTTTTCATACATTTTCGAAAGAAAATAATGGAGAAAAAGGGAATTTTTTTTACATTGTCGGAAAGCTTTTGGAAAAAAACGACAGGTAAAGTTGAAAAACCGACGAAGTCGGAAAGTGTCATTCCTGAGGAAAAGCACAGAATTTTTTTGCTATTTTTCTTGCAACAAAAAAAAAAATGCAACAAATCTTTGAGACTTGAGATTTCAAAAGAGATGATAAAGGAACAGAATTTCTTCTTTTTCATTCACGAGAAAAACCAATTTCATATCAATGGTTGACATTCAAAAAAACACTTTTTTCTTCTAAATTGGGAGAATTTTTCTTGAAATTTTTTTTCATCAAGAATCCAAAATAGAGGACCAAGGAAAATTGTAATTAAATGGGAGGACTTCAAACAAATAATAATTGATATTTTCAATTTGTCAAACTCAACAATCATTATATCTATATAAAAAACAAAACTCGAAAATTCTTTTTCAAATAAATTATAGATAACTTCTCACACTATCAAACCTTCCATCAGAATGTTTCAACAGATATTGTTGAATATGCTTACTACTCAGAATCAACTGTATTGGAATAATCTGCAGAATGAACCAATCGATTTTCTGAATCCTAAAAATTTTCTTCATCACAAAGGACCAAGTAATCCAAGTTGCAGTCAAAGTCACAATAATCACCAACAGTGAAAGAACCCACGCCGTCGTTTGAATTGAGCCGACCTCCTCATTATAATATTCCTCTGTCACGTCATATAATAACTCAATAAAGCCCTCTGCAGTATTAATAAGGTCAAAGCTCGAGTCAATAACTGATAAAAATATGTCACCCAATTCTTCTGTTGTTTTATTACTATTGTAATATTGCTCTAACATTGGCATTCCATTATTATAAAGCTGCGTGTAAATTTCCACAAGACCAATTGCATCTTTTCCATTTGCAATATTTACACAGCCTTCATAAGCATAAATAAAACCTTCATAGCTTGCTTCGCTTTTTGCCATAATCGGTAAAAATGTCTCACAACGAAAACCAAACAAAACATCTTCCATAAACGGAGTCAATTTGCCTCTTCTATCACGAAATCTATTAGCAAATTCGCTTACTTTCCGAAGCGTATCAAGATTTTCCATATAACGAGGTATAATCGGTCCATTTCTTATGCGAGCTGTTGCATTAGTCAAAGGAATACTCAAGATTCCATAGGCAAAAACACCTTGAATATTAAACGTTTGCAAAGCTGCCTCCATTCTTTTCTGACTATCTTTGATATCTGCGATAAAATCTGAGGTCAAAAAGAAGTACACAATTCCCCAGCAAATGAAGATTGAAAAGATTGGTAAGAGTTTGCAGAAAGTTATTCTTTGAGAGCGATATAAAGGACTCATTGAAGCTTTTCGGAATCGTATGGGTGAGTTATTATTCTTGTCCTCTTCTATTTTGATTTTTTCTTGCTGCTGTATTTTGAGGTTTTGGCCTAAACCAGAAATAAAATGTTGGAGGATCACCCGAATTGCCTCGCATTCCTGAGGTTTTATGTGGAATATCATGGTCATAAAGGTCCTGGCTTCTGAGGCAATAAGCCGCAAATAACGAAGAGAGATCATGATGAAGGTAAGGCAAACAGTCAAAACAACCCCTAGGGTCATTCCAATCTTTTCAGTTGTCGCGCTTGTTGTGTTATTCAACTCGTCTACTAATTCAACAATCTGGTTCTCTGATCGAATTAATAAATCGTTGGGAGCGTTATCAAGGACAAAACTAAAGCTGGATTTATCAATATCAGGTGTGTATTGTGCAGGAATCTGCATATTTAAACAGCCTTGTTCCTTCTCAATCATTGACTGAATCGCTTCAAATGTTGTATCTGCACTGATGAGCGTTTTATTCCCGTCTTCAAAATATTCATAGATCCTCACATCCTTCTCATAGAATTTTTTCTGTGTTTCTTCAGGCAATTGGGCCAGCAGTTGGTAAAATTCAGTGTTGTAATAATTCATAAAATCTGTATAGTAAACAAGATAAGAATTAAATTCCAGATTGTGGTTGACCCAATCTCTTGAAAAAACTCCATCAAGAGCTCCCTTCCATTGTCTCATCATCGTGGCGGAATAAATCATGTTGTATTGCCTCCATAACGCTACAGCTATCACAGGAAAGTGGGCCTGAACGTGATTGATTCCAAAGTGCAAGTTTAGATTCTGGATGACGAGGAGAACAATCATTGAGATGATAAAGACAAGGGAGAGATACGTAAAAAGTTTAGCTGACTTTTTCTTTGGTTTGGCTGTCAATGCTTGGGCCACCATCTGCTCAACTTTTTTCCCTTTTGAAATATATGAAGAACTCACGCTCTTTTCTATCTCTGCAGCATTGAGGACTGGATTCTGGAGGCTGTCTTTTAATTTGTTCGTTCTTTCTTGATGGTTGTCTTCTTTGTGGAGGGCTTGATTATCTCCAAAACTATGTAGTTTTTTCTTTGATTCCCCTGGTTCAGTAAAGAAAGCATTTTGGGTTTTATGTGGAGAGGAGAAATTGCTAGTATCATTGTTGAGAATATTTCTCGTGATGACATGACGAGCTGCCGAATCAAAATCTTGAACTTCACCGAGGATTGATAAATCACCCTCAGTGTCGTCATTATAATGATTTTCTGTGAGTTGTTTGAATTTTGTTTTTAATCTGAGAGAAGTCTGAATTTTTGTTGGAGAGAGAATGATTTCCTTTCGGAGATTATGAGGGGTTGTTATCATTTTTAAGGAAGAAAACACAACCTCTTCATCTGACTGATTGTCATCTCCTCCTGAAACATCTTCAAGCAAGACAAATTTTATAACATCTTTACCATGTATACTATTCATGATCTTTGCATTATATGAAATAGATTCTGTGGTATTTTGAGGATGGAACATTAAAGTTGAGCCTGTCGTGAAGTTGTCGTAAATAGATTGAGCCTTTTCCTTGTCTATTCGGGAAAGAAGAACCGGAGAATCAATTTTACCTGCTCTTAAATTTCTTTTGTTTCCACTGTTGAGAAGGAGTGGTCTTTCAGTTGCTCGTCCTTGAATCAAATTTCTTTCTGACGTCATTAAATCGAATGTGTCGATGGTAAGATCATTTTCTTCAATATTTATAGGGCTTGTTTCAATTGAGTCTATTGCAATCAGATTGAAAGCTTCATTAATTTGCTTAAACTCAGGACAGAAAGTGAAGATATTGAGCTCATGATCTCTGGTTAAATTCATATCTTTCGCAAATTCAAATGACATATCATCAATTTTTCCATCTTTTTTAACAAGCACCATTCTTTGGCTTGGTTTGCAAGGCTTTAAAATACCAACGTAAAATATCCCGTTTTCCATAAAAGGACTCACTTTCGCATGAATCCAGCTTGGATGAATATATCCATTAGCTTGCTTGACAGGGATCACTAAAGTTTTATTTAGAATCCTCGTTTTGCCAGTGTTAAAGTGATTCAGTAAAAAGCCATCATGTCTTTGTCGAAAAAAGGAAGGCATTAAAGATCCAATTGACCTGCCTTTTATATCGCTCACTTGCCATCCATAAAAGTTCGCAATATTGGCAGAGCAATCGATGATTTTTCCAAGCTGAGATCTGAATCCTGACATGGTTATTTTGACAACTTTGTCTGAAAATATTGTCTGGTTATTTAATTCATCGATCGAAAAAGCCTTGTTTATTCTTTTCATATCCTCTTGAGATTGCTTCATATATTTTCCTCCTTCAACTGGATTATTATTTATGAGAGATGAGTACATCCCATAGATGAGGGTTGGAGATAAGAAAGATGGAGGCCTAATTTTCACTAAATTGTTCCAGATTTTCTTTATCTTTGTCTTTTGGTCTTGCACTTCAAAGGCAAAATTCAGTAATTTTAGCATATTAGGCTTATTTGACATAAACTCGTTCCAGAATCTAAGCTGTGTTTCTGTTTGTTTTTCTATGTTCTTTTTCATTTCTTCATGGAGTTCTTGATTAGCAATATAACTATGGATGTCCAAGCCGTCTTTTGTCTTTTGAGAAAATTGAACTTTCAATTTCTTTTGCAGTTCCAAGTGAATTAAATTTAAAGAAGCCTGTGCTTGGTATCCTGGACCTTTTGAGATCGCATCTTCAATGAGATTGTTTGAAACAAGGTACAGATCTTCAAAATTGGAAAAAGAATTTGCAAGATTAATTTGTGCCAAAAGTACTCCCGGGTATCGGCTCAAGATCTCCAAGCAAATTGTCTTCAGACTTCGAATCAATAAATTTTTGTTAACGTCGAGTTCTTCAAAAGAATATTCAGAGTTTAAGACAACTTCAGTCAATCTTGCTTGATAAATGAGATCAGCATATGAAAACTGACTGATTCCCTGATGAACTATTTGTCTTGATTTCAGAAAGTAGAGGAAGATGAATCTTTTGTGAACTAAATAATAGATGTTCTTTTCATTTTTTATCTCACATCCAAAGATATACCCAAGTTTCTTCCAAGTGGAGGTGCGATAAAGCTTCATGAAAATAGGGACGACCAGAAGCCAGACAATCTGGACTGAAAATATTCCAATGTCATTGGCTTTAGTCTGACTAGCTTCAATCGCTTTTATTATGATGCTAATAAGAGCTAAAGAAGTCTGAAGTGCTTGAAATACAGCATTGAGAAGCAGTATGCTGACTCGATAATATGGAAGGTATTTGATGAAGATCCAGTCATGCGAGATCATATTCAAAACAGCCAATACCAAAGCAAAGATTTGCATTCTTCGGTTATTTTCAGCAACTCTCCACAGAAGTGGAATGATGATCTTGAATATCGCAGTTTTAGCCTCCAATAGGTTTGTTTTTGACGACAAAACGTCTTTGGTTTTGTATACCACAGAAATTATTGAGAAATATATTGCCAAAGAGCAATTGATTATGGTATTAAAGTAAGCCATCATTGTCATAAAGTGATTGATGCTTCCAGTGAAATCATTTCCTTCATGGAAGAACTTGATAATCTCCATACAAAATGTATGGATCCAAAAGAACAATATAAATGGATGCAAACGATGGATGAAGCTCAAATAACTTGACATGAGATCCGGAATCTTGTGCTTCTTGAAAAGACAAAAATGAATAAAGATCATCAAGCCTAACATCTTGAGAGTATAAAAAGTGATGATTAGAGTTCCAATTAGTAATAGAGCAGTGTCAGTCTTGCTTAGCCAATCTCCAATAACAAAGAGCTTTGTAAAGAGTTTGATGACTGGTGAAGCATTAGGAGTGTTATCAGGAAGGGCAATATATGCACTTTTGGTGATGAGGACGAGGATTTGGATGTGTGAGAGAATAAATAAGATGATACCTAGCCATTTGGGCATCGTGACCTTGCTTAGGCAAACAAGAGCAAATTTGATGCGAAGAGGTGCGTTGGATCTTGAAGTGTCGATTTCTTGAGAAGTAACTGAAAGATCAGGCATTAACAAGATGATCTTTTCTTTTAATAGCCTTATAGATAGTTGGTATTTTAATAGAGAGGGTTTTTGGTTTAATAGGGGTAAATAATCTAAATTAATGCGATATCTTGTTTATTTTAATCGTTATAAAGAAAACGCTTGTTAAAAAATTTTTCATTGAAAAACCAATGCTCATTATTTTTTGAGTTTCTTCTCTTGGGCCCCATTTTTGTTAGCCATCAATTTCATTGTACTCAAGAGAGAAAAGAATGCCGAGAAAAGAAAGGATGTCTTTATTCAATCAGAAGGAGCCCCCCAATCTATCGAATCAAGATAACAGATTAAGCGTAAGTTTTTCTTTGTAGTTTTTCAATCGGCCTGAAATTATTCCTTGATATAATATTTTAAATTTGAACCATTAACTGCGAATATTAAAATCTTTAAAAACTGGCTCTTTAATTTCGAATTTTCTCTATGATGGCAAATATATTCAATTTTGCCAAAGGCCCTCAGATATTCTTCAATCAATATCCTTGAGTTTTGCTCAGAACCAAGGTTGAATAAGATTTTAAAGAATGAATCTTTTTTGTTAGGAGGCTTTTTTTTTCAACTCTTATCATCCATTAAGCAATTAAATTCTTTTAAAAAACACGTTTTAAAAAAAATATTAATTATCAAAAAGTCCGTATCAACGATTGAGCTTCTTAATTTAATTGATATTAATTCCTCTCTGTTGCTCTAATTTACCATTTAAAGGCAAAAGATTATTCCTCGAATGTGTGCTCAAATCTGGGCTCCCGCAGAAGGCTTTTACAACATTTTGTATAGTGCGACTTATGAGAGTTTTGATGATAATGTTGATTCGATAAAGAGGACGACAGGAACAGGAATTGCAGCTTTGATCACTTGGTATTTGGTGATAAAAAAAAAATCTTTAGAGCACAGACAATTGATTGGTTTACTTTGCAGTTGATCCTGGGAAATAAGCATATTCAACAGTATTTATTGAGGCATTCTGATGGAATGTTTAACGGTGTTAAGAGCTCCATCTGATGGAGAGGTTTGGAGCGGAGGACTTTAGGATTTGGAATACTTTTTTTTTCTGTCTGAACAAAATTTTGTTTTGTGTATTTTGAGTTATGAAGAAGGAAAATGACTTTTTTTCCTTCGCTTTGCTTTGGTCAATCCATTCAAAAAAAATTCTTTTGATAAATATACAAACTCTTACTGAAATTTATATTTTATTGGTGGTATAAAAATTTGACTTAGAAGAATAAAAAGACTTGATCCAAAAATGGCCTTTTAAAAAAGTTCTGTCTATATTTTCAAAAATAGAAACTCTTAATTTCCTCTTGAAATTACTCTTGAAAAAGTTTATTTTGGGTAATTCTTGTCAGATCTTTTTCGACTCTTCCAAAATTAAAATTTTTATAAAACTTTTATGTGCTTGAATTTTTACTCAAAGTAGATCAAGGAAGAAAGTGATTCCTTAATCTGCTCCATTGCTTCTCAAGACCCCTTTCTTCAGCTCTGGAGATTTAAGTTTCCCATTTTTTTTTTTTTTGAAATCAAGAAGAGTCTTGAAAAAAAATTTTCGCTTGTGGATCTCATTTTGACTGAATGAAGAAGATTCTGATAAGCTCCTCTCTTTTTTTCATAGAAAACTCAGGCTCCGAAATTGTCCAAATTCCCGAATCTCCTTATTTTTCCCTCCAAGATTTTTTAAAAAGTTTCTGATTGAAATTTCTGAAAATCAAACCTCTCAATCGAGCCCTCAATCAAACTTGTTAAAAACGCCCCCTCAAAAAAGGTTCCACAAACGGAATCGAGAAAAAACGAATGTTCAAACCATCCCATCGTCCGGAAAGTAAATAAATTTCTATGGAAAATTTTATTTCGAATTTTTTTTTTGTTAGTTCATTTTTGTTGAAAGATTTTAATGAAAAGGACAAAAATTATGATAATGGAAAAATAACAGAGTTCGGCAGAATCAATGTCTTCAAAAAAATTTTTGACTTGGATGGGCATTGCCTTTGGAAATGATGACGGTTTTTTCGACCGTTTGACCTGGCGGGAAAGGCCATTTTTTGGTGATGGTGTTTCACAACTCTGCCCCCAATCATCATCAACCATGAAACGTTCAGAAAAACCACGTCATTCTTCAAAAATATTGAGGCAAAATACTTGGAGGATTTGTCCTGGTCTTGCATCAATTTCAATTCCGAACCCTGAGAAAATTGTCGAGGTCTTCATGGGATACAAATGGAAAAATTTTTGAATTCTTTGTAGCTGAGTGCTTTGAAAGGATGTTCAGGCTCAGATTGTTGATTTTTTCAATGAATAACTGTTATTGCGATTTTGGATTTTCTTAAACGGAATTAACATTTTTAAGTTGTTTCTATATTTCGACAGAAATTAAACTTTCTGATTTTTTCCTGAAAGACAGTTCATTCCTGGATCTAAAAGATTTTTGCAATGGTCTAAAATTGAAAGGTGAAGTCCTTTAAGAGGGGAAGTCAGGATTGAGATATTATGGAAGTGAAAAAAAAGAAGGTTAAAGAAAGAATTAACTAAACAGGGTGGAAGTTGAGGAAATTTTGTTGATTAAATTTTTTCAAATAATCTTGTGTGTTTAACATAAAATTTAAAAAGAATTTGGGTTCGAAATTAGAAAAGAAATCTTTTTTTGCTCTTCCTAATAGGAAGGTCTAGGAACATTGTGAAGAAGAAAGTTGAAGGAGCTTCAAATCTCCTTTTCTGAGAGAGCAAAAATTTTTTGCAGTTTAGAACAAAATGCAACATATTCCAACGGCTTTTCTTTTCCGAGGATAATCAACAAAAAAGAGGAAAATGGAGGTAGCTTCCATCACGTTGTAAGAAGAAGAACTTCATTAATTCTCTTTTTATTTCTCAAGTGTGAAAACCCTGATAGATCCGTCCAATAAAATTTTTCGAATTATTTGTTCACTTTTCCTTTTCCAACAAGACAATGATGTTTTGATCGCACTTTTTCAAATAAACTTCCAATTAAAGTTAATTTTCATGCCTCAGATTCTTGTCATTTAAAGTTTATTTCAAAACCCCTTCAGCTGTCAAACTTTCAAGAAGCTCTTGAAGAATCCAAGAAGGAATCATTATTCGAGAAGGAGACATATATCTTGGAGAATAAAGGAAAAGCTTCGCTTTTTGTGAAGCTGAGTGTGTCGAGTCAAACGCATTTCAGTGAAGTCTGTGAAGAATTGACAAGGTCTAAGCGAAACCTTAGAATTCAAGGGTTTGGAGGGCTTTCTCGATACTTCCTCTTAGTTGAACCGCTCTTCAGTATCTTGAAGTTTCGTTGACTTTTTCAAAGCTTCAAAAATTCTTTGGAATGAATCTTCAAAGGCTTGGTTTAACTTTCGGCTTTCAGTCATAGAGACCTCTTTGAAGATTGGTTTTCTAAACCATTAAACTAGAAGTGTTATCCTGATTTCCCTTTTGATTCCGTTTGTCATTTAGACTTGAAACGAAAAGAAAATTGCTCCGTTAAAATTTTAATTTGATTGTCAAAACAGAAATTTAATGAGTGAAATGGCTCTTTATTGATTGATGAATAAATGGCTTATTTTTAATCGATTAAATCAAGGGTTTTATTTCTTTTTACGGATTCATAACTGAATCACAAAGTGATATCTTGAGATATAGGAACATGAACTCTCATCAACGGACTTTGGCATCTCTTCACAATCAGGGCAGATGAACCAACGAGTTCAGGGCAAACCGAGAGAAAGAGTTTGTCTCTGATGTCAATTTTTCATTCACAAGGATTAATGAAGAAGTAGCACAAAATCTATTTGGTCAAACTGGGTAAATGAATTTCACGTAAGATGGAATATGAAGCGTTTTTATTTTTTGAAGGACAAATCTGTGAAGCCGCGATGATGCTCTCGATAAGTAGAGTTTTCGTTTTCCTCCACTGGGAGCCTCCATAAAAATAAGTTTAGAAAACAGTTCGATTTGTTTCTATCAAATATGTAAAAATTTGATTGATTGTTGCGTTTACTCTCTCTATTTTCAAGGAAAAAAAACTAGAAATTAAAGATAAAACTTCTCTTCCAGGACCCCAGTGATAATTCCTTCAAGACCATAAGATCCTCTTTGATGCCTTCTGGCTTTCACAAAATCGATATTCCCACATCCACTGCACCTCTCCACATCAAGTTTGCCCTCGTTTGCTTAAACAAGAAGATCATCCCGAAATGGCTTGGCATCTTCTTCTTCATCCTTTCCCATATGCAAGTGATTTCAATCATCGTCAAAAGTGCTTACATCGCTCTGTCTGACAATACTCCATCAGTTTCACCAGTCATCAGCGTGCTTATCAAGTTCTTTATTGTGGGAGATTGGATTAGCTATGCTAATACAACTCCTCTTTTGGTTGGAACCTCGATAATTACTGCTTATACTTTGACATTGCTGGGCTTGCTTGTTTATACTCACTTGTCCCTGGCTTTGAAGTTAAAAATCCCAAGCTCCATTCAATATTATTGGAGTACACTGCATAATCTCCATCCATCATTGATATTTTTTTGGATTCACTCTTTTTGTGTTGACATCATTTGCTACCCTTCACACTATGAAGTCGTTGAAGGAATCAAGGCGTCATTGAAAGCAATGGCCTACTTTAACACTCTCATTAATTGCATAGTGGCGATATTTTTCTCCATGATCTCAGTAACATATAAAACCAAAGATGTCTTGTCCTCGAAAACCAACATGTTGGAGACTAAAACAGTGATTTTCAAGATTCTCATTCCAATTCTATGGAAAGCTCCTGTTGAGAATCATCAAGGAATCCAAATCTTTATTCTGATACTGAGTTTTTTGAGTGCAATTTTACATGATTGGATCTTTGTGAAATATTTGCCATATTATAGGGTTAGAATGTTGCTCCTAAGCGCGGTATTGCAAGCTATTCAGACTTCCTTGGCATTGGCTAGCTGTATTACAAAATTCGTTGAAGCCAGAGGTACTGATATTGGAGTATTTACATTTCAGATGGTTTCTGCATTACTTGTGCCTCTTGCAATCAAGGTCTATTATTCTTACATATGGAAGATCCTTTTGCATATCTTTGGATGTGAGATCAAGAACGAGAAAAATGTGTATTATTTGGTGCACAAGAGATTTATTTTGCTTTATTTTCTGAAATCAAGGAAAGCGATTCACGGTGGTATAAACAAATTTTCGCTCGCAGATATTCTGTATCAGGCAAAATTAGCTGAGATTATTACAAACTCTTCTGAATTTTCCTTTGCAGAACTTGACATCAACAAAACCTTACTTGTCAGAAGTTTCAAAACTCTTTGTCAAGAGATTTTGAAACTCCATCCTAAAACGCTCTTGGCACAGATTAACCTTGCTTATTCGCATTCCAAGTTCGAAGACCTCTACATTGTCTCAAACAATTTATTGGAAGATGCAATGTCGAAAAGCCCAGGATATAATGCACAAATTTCTTTAAACATGATTCGCCTTGAATTGCAAAAGAAATTAACGTCACAATTCTCTCAAAAAACAGAAAATGGTCTGAATGCCTCTGATTATATAATTAATCATGAGCTTTACGAACAAGTAAAGAGGAGTATAGAAACTCAAACAAGATTGCAACTTGATTTTTGGAAGGAGTTTTTATCAAATAAACCCAAAATGCTGAGTTTAATGAGTGTTGCACTAGATGTCAGTCATCAGAGACAAGCTGTCCAGAAATTATGGAAGACTTTATTAAAAATTCGATCCAAGTCTTTTCTATCTCCTTTAGTGGTCTATGGAATGTATTCTTCTTTGATCAACAATGATCCTGTTGAAGGGGGAAAGTGTCTCGAACAATCACAAGAAGATGCAAAAAAATTGGTCAAATCTTTTCGAACGAATGAACTGAATAATCAAACAATATTCTCTGACAGAACTATCAAAATAACAATGTCAGGCTTAAGATCTAAACTTGGAAGAATTGTCGACTGCTCTGCAAACATCTTGAATTTTTATGGATGGCAGCAAAATGAAATGAAAGATAAGCCTATTACATTTTTGATGCCACCATTTTATAGGCAAAGACATGATGGCTTTTTATTGGACCATTTTAACACTGGTAAAACTAAAACCCTTAACACCACTGCAATTGTTCCTGTCAAGAGATCAAATGGGTATATTCATCCGACTTGGCTTCATACAAAAATTAGTCCAAATGGAATGCTTTATGTGGGTCTTTTAAGACCTTTTAAATCGGGACAGAGAATGATCTTGATTCGAAAAGATGGGAAAATTGATGACATGTCTTTTGGATTCGCTCGAGACATGAACTTATCAGGCAAAGAGAGCCATATTGAGTGTGACATATTTACTTTATGTCCTGAGTTTAGACAGATTAACGAAGTCTTCAACATTATTGCAGACCAAACAATTGAAAAAGCATTTTCTGATCCAATTCAAGATGATCGAGATTTAGCTGAACCAAAAACAGCTCGAACCACTGATAGACCATTGCTGAACTCAAGGAATAAAAATCTCACAATTGATACAACGCTTTCTTCGAAACCAGTGCTCTCAAATGATAAGAGATATTTTGATCAAATAGAGACACAGCATCTTTATGAGACGTTTATCGTAGGTTCCATGTTAGCCTTTTATCCTCTGAATGCATCTGATCCGATCGCTTACTCTGTAAAAATCACAAATCATATTCACGGCAATGAGGTTCTCAAGTATGTTTTGCTTGAGAAAACTTCTTCAACAGAAAAGGGAAGCTTTGATGAGAAAATCTTGACAGAATCATCTGATCATGAAGCTGCATTTCCATCTTTTAAAATATTCGACAAGAAAAGTACAAACAATGAGAAAAAGAAGAAAAAGAACAAATTTCCTTCAGCAGTACTTTTTCCTTCAAAAGTTGGATTTGTTCCGACTCCAAGTTCACCTTCAATCTGGAACACAGAAACAGCAGAGTTGATGAAAGTGACTACATCTCCAAGGATCAAAACAGAAACCAAACTTTCAAATCATGACGGAACAAATTTATCGATATTAGACGAAGTCCAAAGTCATGACTCTGCCGCTAAGAAAGTGGTTTTCAGCAGCATAGTCGAAGGTAATGATCGCTCTTTTTCCAATAAAAAGCACTACCAATACCCCTTAGTTCAGAAGACGCAGAGCCAATTTTTAGATTTACCAGGTTTAAACGGAGAAGATCAAGAACTTCAGGTTGCAAAACCGAAGAAATCAAAGCTAAAATTCGACCATAAAGAATATAGCATTGCTTCTTCATATCTCTATAAAGCGAAAAAGACTGAGCAAATGATGATTCAAGCCTTAAAAGCTCAACCAAGGAAAAAGTCAGCTTCAATTCTTAGATTCCTCTTCGTTGTTTTCCTCATAGCTGAAATTACTCTTTTATCTTTTCAAAGCTCCAATCTGAGCGCTGGAATTCAAGAAGTGCAATCCCAATTTCCGATCATAAGCTCAGCATTTTTCCAGCAGTATGCCTTGATTTCATCTGCCTCACAGGTCTTGGCATGGAAAGGAACTCTTGAAGGATATTTTTCAACAGGAGACTGGGTAGGCGATAATTTGTATTGGAGCCTTAATCTGCAATATTATATTCTTTATCTGAAGCAATTTAGCACGCAGTTTTATGAATTGTCGTCTAAATTACCTGTTGAAATCCAGAGTCAACTCTACAAAAAGAACGTAGGAATTTATGAATATGATGAAGATGGAAATAAAACATTAGTGAGTCTGGGTTCGGCTTTTGAGGCTTATCAAATGATGCTGGAGAGAGAAATTTCTTGCTTGGATACGAAACTTCCTGCCCAATTTGAAGATGGAATTGACACCTCCAACTTCAAATTTATTATGGATAACGTTCTCAATGATTTATTGATTCAATTAGAAAGTCAGGTTGAGAGATTGTCAGATTATATGCATGATTCAACCCATTCAACAACTTTCAAGGCTGGTTTTCTCATGGGAAGTGTCCTGTTTGTTTGTTTGATATTTGTGGTGGTCTCAATCCGATATTTATGTCTGATAGCTTCAGAAGCCAGGATTTTTATGACCATGATTTTTCGAATGAAATCTCAAGATTGTGAAGCTATCTATTCAACTCTGCAAGGCTTTCAATCTTGGCTAAATACTGAGAATATGAAGAACCAAGAAGATATCCTAAACCAAGAAAAATTGAAAGGACAAGAAGAGAATGGATCAAAAAGATTTCGTAGCGCTTCTTTGGGTTCTTTGTATAGATTTCAAAGAGTATCCTTCCTGAAGCTTTTGCCAATATTTTGCTTGTTTATTTGTTGGAGTGTTGTGTACTTCACCTTGACTTATAATTTTATTGGAAATATTAAAGACAGTGAGAAAAGAATGGAGGCTGCTTTGCAAGCTTTGAATAACCAGACCCTCTTTATCAATGAATTTGCAAGTCTCCTTTTGAGCAATAACACACTCAAGATAAAAAATGAGCCACTCATGCCCATGCTTGATGAAAGTCTCAATTATCTCGAGCAGGTTGACCTTTTTATTGATAGATTTCGAGACAGGAATGGAGAATTAACTGTCCTGCAGCAAAAGGTTTTATTCAATTTTCCCTGTGAAGACTTTTTACCATACGTCGCAAAGGATTACGAAGCTTACGTCTATGCTTATGCAAGTTGTTTTGTGAATGGAAAAGGCAAAGATTTGATTGGTCTTGTGGCTATTAATGCTGAATTCTATAATAGCGGGCTCTATATCTTGAAGCTCTATGAAAATAGTCCTAAATCAGCACAAGATTTAATGGATATTCTTTTCATAGTATTTCAAATGATGAATGATTTATCGATAAGTGCAGAAGGTTTCCTTAAACTGCTCTATGAAGCAACAAATGAGAGCTTCGCTCATGAAGTTGACTCAACAAAAGGTACAATTGTCTATTTGACGGTTTGTATCGTTATTGTCACTTTATTGGTGGCATTAGTGACTTGGTATTTTACTATTAAAGGAATTTTTAGACTTCAAAAAATTGATTGGCTCATTCTTCAACTCTTCCCAATAAGATTAATCCAATGCAATAAGCATCTCCAACAGTATTTGCTGAGACACTCAGATGGCATGTTGAATGGAATCAAAGGCTATATGTCACAAGGTGTTGAGAATTTTTGAGTATGAGATTTCTTTGTATATTTAAAGAATTATTATTGTACTCGAGTCGAGTTTTATCATTTTTTTGCAGCCAAATAATTTTTATAAAAGTCTATTTGCCTCTTGATCTGAAGTTTCCTGGCTTTGAAAATATTTAGATGATTTTTAGAAGAATTTTAATAAGAGAATGTGAGAAAGGTCTTATCAGTTTCGGTTCAAAAACTACATGACCCTTGTTTTGAAAGCACATTGATCATTCCCCTTGAGAGACTGCCCAAACACAGATGAAAAATTTTTTGGAGTTCTTTTGAATAATTTTGTTTTGAAATAAAATTTTCTCAAAGAGTTCAATCAAATGTCATTTGAAAATTTCCTTGAGTTTCTCAACTTGGATTTAGACTTCTCATCACTCATTTTTCTTTGAAGAGATATCGAAATCTGACAAAGAATCTCAAATTAAATTTTTCAGATTTTTACTCATCACTTTGATGGAAAAAATTTCTTTTGGCAAAAAAGAAATTTCTCATGAAACCATGAATTTCCTGTTTTCTAAATTAATCTCGAATCAAGTCTTCTCAAAAAAATTTTTCACAGTTTTATCCCAAAAAAATTAATATCAATTCTAGACTTTTTAATTGTAAATCTTAACTCAACTCCGAGAATGAAAAATATCTGCTCTCGAATTTCAAATCAACATAAATTTGGTGTGGATTCATCCCATGTTACTCCGTGTCAAACCTCTTGGATTTTCTAACCAATAAAAAGATCATCCGATTTCTTGAGATCTTCAAGTTGAAAGCTTTTTTTGTTAATTTCAAAAAAAAATTTGAAGAGAAAAGAAAAGGTTTTTCGTTGAATGAATTGACCAAAGCGAAGGAAAAAGTCATTTTCCTTCTTAATAACTCAAAATACAGAAAACAAAATTTTTTTCAGAAAGAAAAATCCATATAAAGTATTTCAAATCCTATTCAAAAATCTCCTTTTAAATGAAGCTTTTAACACCATCAAACATTCCATCAGAATGCTTCAACAAATACTGTTGAATATGCTTATTTCCCAGGATCAACTTCACAGGAATCAATTGCAAAATAAACCAATCAATTTTCTGCGCTTTAAAAATCTTCTTCATCACAAAATACCAAGTAGTCAAAGCTACAATTCCTGTCCCAACAACGATGAATATGGTAAAGTATAGCGTCCTTGTCTTAATTGAATCGACATCATCTTCAAAACTCTCATATGTTGCATTATACAACATCTTCAAGAATGCCTCTATAGCATTCACAAAGTCTCCGCATATTCCCACTCCTGTCAAGAAGACATCTACTAACTCTTCTTCCGTTTTATTACTCTCTTCATAGAGCTGGAGTGCATATGATGCAGCTGTGTAAAGGCCAGCATTAAGCTTCACCAGGCCAGTCGAGTCTGCTCCTTTTACTATAGCTAAACAACTCTCATAAGCATAGATATATCCTTCATAATCTTTCGCGACAAGCGGTAGAAGATCATCACAAGGAAAATCAAAGAGGACCTTTTGCTGAAGAGCTGTTAATTTGCCATTTTGATCACGAAAGCTATCCACAAAACGATCAACTTGCGCGAGATTATTAAGTTCCTCTTGAAAGATATCAATAACGGGTTTATTTTTAACAATATCCGTTCCATTAGTCAAAGGAACACTCGCCAATCCATACACTAATGTTGGTTGATTATTCAAAGATTGCAAAGATGCTTGCATTCTTGTTTCACTATCTCGGATATCCATCATAAACTCCTTCACCAAAAAGAAGTAAACAATACTCCAGCAAATAAACAAAGAGTAAATTGGCAAAAGTTTAATGAAAGCAACTCGTTGAGATCGATAAAAAGAACTCATCGAAGCTCTTCGGAATCTAAGAGTACTATTATTATGTTGATTCTCCGTGATTGTTATGGTTTTCTTTGGGACTAGGAGATCTCGACTCTTCATATCAGCATCTAAAGCAGACGTAAAGTGCTGCAGAATTCCCCTGATTGCTTCACATTCGTGAGGCTTTATTCGAAAAACTATGATCATAAAAATTCTGGTTTCTGAAGCGATAACCCATAAGTAGTGGACTGATATCAGAATAAATATGAAGCAAACAGCCAAACCACTCCCCATTGTCAATCCCATCTTCAAATTTGTTGAACTTATGGAGTCATCAAGGTAAGAGACGAGTTGAACATTCTGGTTCTGCGACTCAATCAACAGATCATTGAGAATATTTTCCATGATAAATTGGTGGTTGGAAGTGTCGATTCCCTCTTCAAACTGATCAGGCGTATCCATATACAAGCAGGAAAATACTTTTTCAATCATTATCTTAAAAGCTTCAAAGGTGGTAAACATGCCAATTCGAGTTGTATTCCCATCCTCATCAGATTCATATAGCCCCACATCCTTCTTGTAAAATTCAGTCTGTACATTCGCAGGCAATTCATTCAAAAGCTCGTAGAGTTGTGAGTTATATTCCTTCATTTCGCTTGCATAATCTTGGAGATAACTTCTGAGAAGAAGATTGTCAGATATCCAGGTATCAAGTACGAACTGCCCTTCAAGATTTGACTTCAATTGCATCACTTCAAGAGCTGCATAGATCATGTTGAATTGCCTGAAAAATCCAGCACTTATCACAGGAACCTGAGACTGAACATCCCGAATCCCAACTCGCAGGTTCACATTCTGGACAATCAAAAGGGCAATCATTGATGCAAGGAACGCTAGAAAGAGATATGTGAAAATTAAAGCTGACTTTTTCTTTGGTTCAGTTTTCAGTGCTCGAATGACTAATTGTTCAGCTTTTTTTCCTTTTGAGCCATTTGATGAAGTTAGGCTATTCTCTATTTGTGCAACATTTAATTTAGTTAGATTCATCTTCTGATGATGCTGGTTCTCTTTTGATGGCAAAAGATGTGTTTGCGCTCTTTTCTTTCTTCTCTCATTCAAAGGATTCCTTTCAGTTTGTTCAGTAAAGAAAGCGCTTTGTGCTTCGGTATGAAGTGTCTGATGATTTTTTCCTTTTGGAGAGGTCGAAGTTGAATTTTTCTTTTTCATAATGTTTCCGGAGATCGCTTTTCTAACTGCTGAATCATCATCATTTTGAACCTCATCCAAAATTGATAAATTTGTTTCATCATTAAGAGGCTTCTCTCTGGGAGAAGTAGTAAAACGGATCATTTCCGCTCGTTCTGTATCCCATACAGAGGGTGAAATTTGAGTATCAACTTTTAGAGAGGAAACTGCAGGTTTTGGCTTCGAAAATTCGTGATTTGAGATTATTGGGAAAGAAGATATTGCGCCTTCTTCTTCGTCTTCGCCTGTCAGCTGTGTTATATTCTCATCTCCTCCTGAAACTTTCTCAAGTAAGACAAATTTTATAAAATCTTTGCCATGTATGCTATTGTTGATCTTCACATTATACGTTATTGGCTCTGTTTTGTGGGGATAAAAGACTAAGGTTGAACCTTTAAGAAAACTCTCGTAAAGAGATTGAGCTTTATTATTCTCTATTAGAGGTAAATCACTTCGGCCTGCTGGTATTTCATCAATCCCAGTATTCCCAATTTTCGTCGCAGCGATAATATTAAAAGCTTCATTGATTTGTCTAAACTCAGGACACAGATTCAAGATATTAGTCTCGAATTGGTCTTCTTTCCGTGCCAAGTTCATATCTTTAGCAAATTCAAAGGACATATCATCGATCTTCCCGTCCTTCCTGACCAATACCATCCTTCGGCTTGATCTACAAGGTTTCAAAAGACCGACATAAGACATTTCGTGGTCAATAAGAGGACTCACTTTGATGTGAAGAAAACTTGGATGAATATACCCATTCGACTTCTTTACAGGAACCACGAGAGTCGTGTTCATAATCTTGGTTTTGCCAGTGTTGAAGTGGTTCAGCAGAAAACCATCATGTCTTGAACGAAAAAATGGTGGCATTAATGAAATGACAGGCCTGCCTTTCATGTCACTCCTTTGCCATCCATAAAAGTTAAGAGCATTAGGAGAGTAATCCATGATCTTTCCAAGCTTTGATTTCAATCCAGACATGGTTATTTGAACAGTTTTATTCGAGAATATCGTTTGATTATTCAGCTCATCTACTTTGATATTCTTCCTTTCTCTTTTTGTATCTTCTTGGGATTGTTCAATATACTTTTCTCCCTCAATTGGATTATTATTTATCAGGGAAGAATACATTCCGTATACAATCAAAGGAGACACGAATGAATTCGGCCTTATCTTCATTAAATGATTCCATAGCCTTTTTATAACCTTTTTCTGATTGTTCACCTCCAAAGAAATATTCATCAAATTCATCATCTGAGGTTTATTTGATGTAAACTCAGTCCAGAAATCAAGTTGCATCTCAGCTTGTTTTCGAATACTATTCTTTAGTCGATCATGAAGCTCTTGATTGATCACGTAGCTGTCGATATTCAATCCCTCCTCTCCTATTTTTTGAGAAAACAAAAGCTTGAATTTCTTTTGCAATTCTAGGCGAATTGTGTGTAAAGAAACCTGTGCATGATACCAAGGACCTTTCAATATAGCATCTTCCAGAAGATTATTTGAAACTAAATAAAGGTCTTCGAACTTGGAATATGAATATGCAAGGTTAATCTGAGCTAGTAAAGCTTTTGGATGTAGCTTCAAGGTCTCGAGACAGATGACCTTGAGGTTTCTAACAAGCAATTTTTTATTCTTGTCAAGCTTTTCAAATTCAGCAGAGCTTTTGGCAATCTCAGCTAATCTTGCCTGATACATGATGTCTGCAAATGTGAATTTATTTATGCCACCATGAATAGCTTTCCTTGATTTCAGAAAGTACAGCAGAATAAATCTCTTGTGAACCGAATAATACACATTCTTCTCATTTTTTATCTCGCAACCAAAGACATAGAAGAGTATCTTCCATGTATGAGAATGATATAACTTTATTGCGAGAGGCATTAGCAATACTGAAGCCATCTGGAATGTAAAGACTCCAATATCAGCCCCGCCAGCTTCAATAAACTTCACAATACAGCCAGTTAAAGCCAATGAAGTTTGAACAGCTTGGAGGATTGAACTGAGAATCAGCATATTGACTCTATAATAAGGGAGATATTTGATGAAGATCCAATCATGTAAAATTGCATTCAGAAGAGTTAGGATGAGAGAAAAGATTTGAACTCCTTGATTCATTTCAGCAGCTCTCCAGAGAGCTGGAATGATAATTTTGAATATCATTGTTTTAGTTTCCAATAGATTTGTTTTTGCGGATAAGACATTCTTCGTTTTATATGTAGCTGAGATTATGGAGAAAAATACAGCTAGTCCGCAGTTAATCGCTGTGTTAAGATATGCTAGAGCCCTGATCCCTTGAGCTCCTTCAACCTTCGGAGGATACAGAATGATCTTCATACAAA
>Ga0182738_1001261_pt1 | contig 32216 bp, 26 predicted proteins | sample eDN5th30CBELigMG_FD_128876 | JGI IMG/M metagenome (GOLD analysis project Ga0182738, IMG submission 128876) | Enriched Miracle-Growth compost microbial communities from Emeryville, California, USA - eDNA 5th pass 30_C BE-Lig MG (version 2)... ...
GCCTATGTCAGTGGTCATCGGCCGAACTTCGACGCACTGGCGCACCGGCCCACCCACCGGATGGAGTTGCCCACTTATCCGTTCCAGCGCCGGCGTTTTTGGCCCCGATCGTCGGGAGTCACGGTCGACGGACCCGTTGTTTCGGGGATTCTCGGCAGCACCAAGGATCTGGCATCCGGTGACTCGGTGTACACCAGTAGGTTGTCGGTCAAATCGCAGCCTTGGTTGGCCGACCACGTGATCTATGGCACCGTCGTCGTCCCGGGCGCAACGTATGCGGCGATGGCTCTGGCGGCGGTCGGCCCGCCGGCCCGGGTGCAAGAAGTGTTCTTCTATGAGCCGATTATCCTGGCGGAGAAGAGTTCTCGGGAAGTCCAACTGACGCTGCACCCGCGTGACGGGGGCGCGGAGAAAGGGGAGTCCTGGAGCTTCCAGGTGCACAGCCGTCCTTACGGCGTCCGCGACGCCGAGTGGGCGTTAAACGCCGACGGTGTGGTGCTCTCCGGTATCGCCGGCAGCGAAGCTGAACCGGAATCCGACCCTGCGGATCCGGTCGATGTGGCCATCGAACGCCTGGAACGCATGCGGCCGCAGGAACTGTTCGAGACCTTCGCCGACATGGAGCTGGCGTGGGGGCCCAGCTGGTCGGGCTGCCTGAAATCGCTGTGGCTCGGCGAGGGCGAGGCGATCGGCGATATCACCGTCGGCGCCGAACTCGCCGAACACCTGGGTGCAGAGCCGATGCATCCGGTGTTGCTCGACCTGTGCACCGGGGTGGCGTTCCCGGCGTTCCCGGCGCTGCTGGCGGCCGAGCAGGGGGTGCACGATCTTTTCCTGCCGCTGCGGTACGGCCAGGTGATGTTGGCCGAGAAGATGCCGCGGCGGTTCTATTGCCGCGCCCGATGGCACGCCAGCGCTCTCGACAGTGAAACCCAGGTCTTCGATCTGGACTTTGTGGACCGAGACAACCGCCACCTCGGCGGGATCCGGGAATTCACGGTCAAACGCGCGCCCCGTGAGGCGTTGTTGCGCGGGCTCGGCGGCGACAGCACACGGCTGCTGTACAGCCTCGGCTGGCACGAGGTGCCGGCGCCGCCGCCGCCCGAGGAGACCGCGACGGCCGGCGGCACCTGGTTGATCGCCGGATTCGACGAGTTGGCGGCCCGCCTTCCGGGCTGCATCTCCTGGGACCGCAACACCGACCCGGAGCCCATGGGGCAGCTCATGATGCAGGCGCACCAGCGCGGGTTGCCGTTCGCGGGAATCGTCTGGCGTGCCGGCGGACCGACGGCGGATGAGTCCAGTGCCCAGGCCGCCGCGCGGCTACAGGGCGAGATCGACGACCTGCTCGGCGCCGTGCACGCGCTGCAGGGCGAGGGAGCGATCAAGCTGCCCGGTGGCCTGTGGCTCATCACCGAGCGAGCGGTGGCGACCGAATCCGGCGAGCCGGTGGATCCGGTGCAGGCGGCGTTGTGGGGACTCGGGCGCACCATCGTCAACGAAGAGCCGGCCCTGCACTGCAGACTGCTCGATCACGACGGATCCGCGGAGGCCGTCGTTGCCTTGGCGGGTCTGCTGGCGACACCGATGGCCGAATCGGAAATTGCGCTGCGGCAAGGAAAGTACTTGGCGCCCCGGCTTCTGCAGTGGTCACGTAGCGGTCATCTCGCGGTGCCGCGCGGCACCGACTATGCCCTGGCTCCGACCGAGCGCGGCGCGATCGACAATCTTCGGCTGACCGAGGCCGAGGTGGCGTTGCCCGACGCCGGCTATGTGCAGGTCCGGGTCCAGGCCGCCGGCTTGAACTTCCGGGATGTGCTCAATGTGTTGGGCCTGTACCCGGGCGATCCGGGTCCGGTCGGCGGCGACTTCGCCGGCGTCATCACCGCACTTGGCGACGGGGTGACCGGACTCGAAGTCGGTCAACGTGTCTACGGCTCTATGCAGGGCGCTTTCGCCAGCCGGTTCGCTGTACCGGCCCAGTTCGTGGCGCCGATCCCGGACGGGGTGAGTGCGGTGCAGGCCGCGACGATTCCGGCTGCGGCGCTCACGGTTCGGCTTTCGTTCGACTGGGCGAAGCTGAATCCCGGCGGCAAGGTGCTCATCCATGCCGCCAGCGGTGGTGTCGGGCTGGCCGCTATCCAAATGGCCCAGCAGCATGGTGCCGAGGTGTACGCGACGGCGAGCACCTTCAAGCGGGAGACGCTGCGCAAGCTCGGCGTGAAGTATGTCTATGACTCGCGGACAACCGATTACGCCGACCAGATCCTTGCCGATACCGACGGCGCGGGCGTGGATGTGGTGCTCAACAGCCTGACCAACGAAGGCTTCATCGAGGCGACCCTGCGGGCGACTGCACAGGGCGGGCGATTCGCGGAGATCGCCAAGCGAGACATCTGGACTCCGGAACAGATGGCCGAGGCTCGCCCCGACATCGCCTACGAGATCGTCGCGTTGGACACCGTGATGTTCACCGAACCCGACCGCATCCGCACCCTGCTCGGTGAGGTGTCCGACGGCTTGGCCAAGGGTGAATGGACGCCATTGCCCGCCGAGATTTACCCGCTGACCGAAGCCAAGACGGCGTTCCGTCGTATGCAGCAGGCGCGGCACATCGGCAAGATCGTGGTGCAGATGCCCGAGCCGCTACAGCCGCGCGGTGACCGGACCTATCTGATCACCGGGGGCCTCGGCGCGATCGGCCTGCACCTGGCGTCGTATCTGGCTCAACTCGGCGCCGGAGACATTGTGCTGAGCAGTCGGCGTACGCCCGATGCCGACGCGCAGCGGGCGATCGAGGAGATCACCGACCGCTACAAGTGCCGCGTCCACACCGTCGCCGCCGATGTCGGCGACGAATCCGAGGTGGTACGGCTGCTGGAGCGAATCCGCACCGAGTTGCCTCCGCTGGCCGGCGTCGCGCATTTGGCGGGTGTGCTCGACGACGCGCTGCTGTCCCAGCAGAGTTGGGAACGCTTCCAGACGGTGTTGGCGCCCAAGGCCTTCGGTGCCTGGCATTTGGACCGCCTGACTCAAGACGACGCCCTGGATTTCTTCATCGTGTCCTCGTCGGTGTCCAGCTTGCTCGGATCGCCGGGGCAGGCCAACTATTCGACCGCCAACGCGTTCCTCGACGGGCTGGTCGCGCAGCGCCAGGCGCGGGGCCTGCCGGCGACCGGGGTCAACTTCGGGCCCTGGGCACAGGGCGGAATGGCCTCGTCGGAGGCAGCACGCGCCAATATCGGTGCGCAAGGACTCGTTCCGCTAGAGCCCACGGCCGCTCTTGGTGCGCTCGCCGCCGTCGTCGCCAGCGGGTGCGCTCAGGCGACCATCCTCAAGGCGAACTGGCAGCGTGCGGCGAAGGTGTTGGGCAGTTCCCGTCCGCCGATTCTCGATCTGGTGCTGCCGAGCACCGCGGGGGAAAGCGCCGGCGACGCCGAGTTGCTGCGGCAACTACAGGAGATACCCGTGGCGCAGCGCGCCGATTTCATCACCGAATTCCTGCAGCGCGAAGTTCAGGGGTTCCTGCGACTGGCGCAGCCGCCGGCCGCAACCAGTCGGTTCTTGGATCTGGGTACGGACTCGCTGATGGCGGTCGAACTGCGTAACCGATTGCACAGCCAGTTCGGTGGCGCGTTCACCATCAACGCCACGGCGGTCTTCGACTATCCGACGATCGGGGGCCTCGGTGAGTACCTCGCCGCCCAGCTGCCGGACGCCGAATCGCCGGCAGCTCAGCCCCCGACACCGTCAGCGACTGAGGATGCCGGCGGCGAGCAGCAGGCTGCCGACGACGGCGAGCAGGGTGGCGACCTCGACGCGGCGACGTGACCGAATCCAGTCGTTGACCGTGGTGATCGCCGCCTGTGTCTGCTGCGGTGCGAATACATATGCCAACAGCGGGATCTCGATCAGTGCGAACGCCACGACGTGGAACATCAGCAGCGCCCCGACCTGATCGGTGACCGCGGCACCGGAGGCCAAGATGACCGCGAGTGCGGCCAGGTAGTCCACCGAGGGCAACGCGATCCCCAAGCCGGCCGCCGCCGCAATCCACGGCGAGCTGCTGCGCAACAGACGCTGGGCGGGCATCGTCGGCGTGGCTCGGCGCGACCACCTGTCCTTGGTGGCCACCGCGGCGGCGGCCACCAGCGCCAGCGCCCCGATCAGGATCTGCACATGAGGCAAGGTGACATAGGCCGAGCCGAGTAAGCGGCGTCGTAGGACGAACAAGACGATCAGCCCCACGGTCATCCCCATCGTGAAGCCGCCGATCAGGAACGCGGCCAGTTGCAGCACCGGTCGCGGCCGGTTCAGCATCAACACCGTCATAGCGATCCGGAACGGTTCGAGGCTCACGGCAAATGCCATCACCAGCACCGTCAGCCACATGGACTAGGACGCCTCGCGGGGTGCCCGAACGGCGACCATGGCGATCAGGCCTGCCATCAGGACCACGCACAGCCCACCCATGCCAGCCCGGTCGGTGCCGAACAGATCGACAAAGGTGAAGAACATCCAGGGCGCCAGGAATGACGCGGCTCGTCCGGCGGTGGTGTAGAGGCCGAAGGCCACCCCCTCCTTGCCCGGTGCGGACATGCGCAGCATCAGCGCCCTGGCGGACGCCAGAATCGGACCGACGAAAAGGCAGAGCAGCAGCCCGCAGATCCAGAACGCCACCGGCCCGGAGGCGGTCAGCAGGGTCAGCCCGACCGCGACCATGGCGGCCAGCGAGCCGATGATGACGGGCTTGGGACCGGCGCGGTCGGCGAGCCGGCCGCCCACCACCGCGCCTACCGCGGCGACGATGCTGACGCAGACGCCGAAGATCAGCACGTCGGCTTGCGATACGCCGTACACGCTGACACCGAGCACCGCGCCGAACGCGAAGACCCCGGTGAGTCCATCGCGAAACACCGCACTGGCCAGCAGGTAGTAGATGACGTTGTGGTCGCGACGCCACTCGGCCTTGATCTCCTGCCACAGCGTGCGGTAGGCGCTGACGAGCCCGACCGCCGGTGCCGGCTCGGTGGTGGGCGGAGTACGCACCAGAAAGAGCAGGGGACCGGCGAACACAATGAACCAACCGGCGGCCACCAGCATCGCCACCCGGATGTACTGGCCGTGATCGACGGAGAGACCGAACAGGCCCCGGGTGTCACCATCGCCGGCGATGAAACCGACATAGAGGACCAGCAGCAACAGCACACTGCCGAAAAAGCCTGAGGCCGAGCCGATTCCTGAGATCCTGCCGGAATTCTGCGGTGTCGACAGTTGGCCCAGCACGGCGTTGTAGGGCACCGTTGCCAGGTCACTGCAGACCGCGGCGCAGGCCAGCAGGGCCAGCCCCGGACCCAGGTACCGATAGTCGGCATCGATGAGGCTCATCATCGCGGTCAGCACCACCACCAGGCCGGTGAACACCGCGAGTGCGGCGCGGCGACGTTGCGGTGCATTGACCCAGACGCCGATCACGGGAGCCAAGAGCGCGACGAACAGTCCCGCGAACGTCAGCGCCCTTCCGAGCCAGCTTGCCGGCGTCGTGGCGCCCGGCAGCCCCGCGCCGACCTGTCCGGTCAGGTACACGGAGAAGACGAAGGTGCCGACGACTGCATTGACACCTGTCGCGCCGCAGTCCCACAGCGCCCAGGCCGCCACCTGCGGTCGCGAGGTGGTTTGCGCATCGACCACGCGGCTGGTCACGGCCGTCCTCCCTCTGTCACCGGCGCAGATTTCGGTGCCCGTCGCCGCCGGCCGTCAGCCTAGATGGCGCGATTCGGCCTCGGGCCGCGGGCGGCCCGCATCGTCATCGCGCTGTGCCTGATGGCGCGATTCCTGCTCGGGCCGCGGGCGGCCCGCATCGTCATCGCGCTAGCATCCCACGGTGAGCCGGGTCCTGCTGGTAACCAATGATTTTCCGCCGCGTCCCGGCGGCATCCAGTGCTACCTGGAAGAGTTGGTGCGTCGCATCGCCGGTAGTGGACGCCACGATGTGACGGTGTACGCGCCCCGGTGGAAGGGCGCCGAGGCCTTCGATGACGCTGCGGAATCGGCCGGTTACCAGGTGGTGCGCCATCCCGGCACGCTGATGGTGCCGGGGCCGGGCGTCGACTCCCGGATGCGCCGACTCATCGCCGACCAGGGGGCCCAGACCGTCTGGTTCGGCGCGGCCGCCCCACTGGCGCTGGAGGCGCAGCGGGCGCGCTCTGCCGGTGCCACCCGGGTGGTGGCCAGCACGCACGGCCACGAGGTGGGCTGGTCGATGCTGCCCGGGGCCCGCTCGGTGTTGCGCCGGATCGGCGACTCCTGCGACACCGTCACCTTCGTCAGCCACTACACCCGCGGCCGGTTCGCCTCGGCGTTCGGCCCCGACGCCGCGCTGGAGCATCTGCCGCCCGGAGTGGACACCGACCGGTTCCGCCCGGACCCGGGTGCCCGCGCCGAATTACGGGCCCGGCACGGCCTGGGTGAGCGTCCGACCGTGGTGTGCGTATCGCGGCTGGTGCCCCGCAAGGGCCAGGACATGCTGATTCGGGCGCTGCCGGCGATTCGGCAACGCGTGGAGGGGGCCGCGCTAGTTATCGTCGGCGGCGGACCCTACGCCGAGACGCTGCACAAGCTGGCCGGCGAGTGCGGGGTTGCCGATGCGGTGAGCTTCACCGGCGGTGTACCAGCCGCCGAACTGCCGGCCTACTACCTGCTCGGCGATGTGTTCGCGATGCCGTGCCGTACCCGCGGTGCCGGGCTTGACGTGGAGGGTCTGGGCATCGTGTTCCTGGAGGCGTCGGCGGCCGGGGTTCCGGTGGTTGCCGGCGATTCGGGTGGTGCACCCGAAACCGTCCTGCACAACCGGACCGGCCTGGTGGTCGACGGCCGGGCTGTGCAGCAGATTGCTGACGCCGTCGCCGGATTGCTCGCCGACCCCGATCGGGCCGCCGCGATGGGTGCCGCCGGGCGCGAATGGGCGACCGGGCATTGGCGCTGGGACACGCTGGCCGGACGCATGGCCGACCTGCTGCAGGCCTGAGATGCCGCGAGTGTGCGTTCTGATGGGCAAAACGGCCGTTCGGCCGACGATTCCGCACACTCGGCGCCGCCGGTTCAGCCCTTGGCGTAGATCGATTCGATCGCGTCGGCGAACTTCTCCGCGACCACGTTGCGCTTGACCTTCATCGTGGGGGTCAGCTCGCCGGTGGCCTCGGTGAAGTCGACCGGCAGGATCTGGAACTTGCGGATCGACTCGGCGTGCGAGACAGCCAGATTGGCCTGCTTGACAGCCGCGTCCACCTCGGCGATCAGATCCGGGTCGGTGGCCAGGTCCGCCGGGGTCGCGGTGCTGGCCTTGCCGTTGCGCTGCTTCCAGCCCTCGATGGCCTCGGGGTCGATGGTGATCAGCGCGCCGATGAACGGCTTGGCGTCGCCGACGACCATCGCCTGGCTGATCAGCGGGTGCGACCGCAGCTGGTCCTCGAGCACCGCGGGGGCGACGTTCTTGCCGCCGGCGGTAACGATGATCTCCTTCTTGCGGCCGGTGATCTTCAGGTAGCCCTCGTCGTCGATGGCGGCCAGGTCGCCGGTACGGAACCAGCCGTCGGTGAACGCGTCGGCGGTGGCCTGCTCGTTCTGCCAGTAGCCGCTGAAGACCACGCCGCCACGCACCAACAGCTCGCCGTCCTCAGCGATGCGCATGCTGTTGCCGGGCACGAGCTTTCCGACGGTCCCGACTTTCATGCCGCCGACCGGGTTGACGGTGATGGCGGCAGTGGTCTCGGTCAGCCCGTAGCCCTCGTAGATGGACAGCCCGACTCCGCGGTAGAAGTGGCCCAGCCGCTCGCCCAGGGGCGCTCCGCCGGAGACCGAGGCGCGGCAGTTGCCGCCCAGCGCGGTACGCAGCTTGTGATACACCAGCTTGTCGAACAGGGCGTGCTTGGCGCGCAGCAACAGGCCGGGGCCGCCGCGGTCAGTGGCCTCGCTCCAGTCCACCGCGGTCTGGGCCGCTATCTCGAAGATGCGGCCCTTGCCGTCGTTGGCGGCGTTTTGGGCGGCGGTGTTGTACACCTTCTCGAACACCCGCGGCACCGACACCACCACAGTCGGCTTGAACACCGAGAACATCGGCACCAGGTTCTTGATGTCGCTGGTGAATCCGATCGTGACTTTGTTGGCGAAGCCCGCGATGCTCAGGGCGCGAGCCAACACGTGGGCCAGCGGCAGGAAGACCAACAGACGCTGGCCGGAAGTCATCAGGGTCGGCAGTGCGGCCTGGGTGCCGCGGACCTCGTGGATGAGGTTGGAGTGGGTGAGCTCGCAGCCCTTGGGGCGTCCGGTAGTGCCCGAGGTGTAGATCAGCGTCGCCGGGTCAGTGGCACGCAGCGCGTCGAGGCGCGCGGTGACCTGCGCCGGATCCTGACCGGCGGCGGCCGCGGCGAGCTCATCAAGTGCCGGGGTGTCCGAGCCGTCGATGGTAAACACCCGCCGCAGTGACGGCAGGTCGCCGGCGAGTTCGTTGACAATCTGGGCGTGAGCGTCGGTTTCGGCGAACGCCACCACCGCGCTGGAGTCCTGCATGACCCAGCGGACCTGCTCGGCCGACGACGTCTCGTAGATCGGAACGGTCACCGCGCCGATGGACAGGATTGCGTAGTCCAGGATGGCCCACTCGTAGCGGGTGGCTGAGAAGACGACCACCCGGTCGCCGGCCGACACACCCTGGCTGATCAGGCCCAGCGCGGCCGAACGGATCTGCGCGGCGGCCGTAGCACAGGTGACGTCGGTCCAGGCCCCGTCGACCAACCGCTGGTAGATGACGAAGTCGGGGCTGTTGCGCTCGTGCTCAAAGACGACCGCGGCGACATTGTCGTGCTCCTCGACGGTGAACGGCGCGGGAACACTGAACTCACGCATTGCGATGACCTCTCTTGCCAACCTGGGTGTCGATCCGCTCCAGCCTAGTCGGCGCCCTCACGCGGGTGTGACGGTGTTCACTACCGAGGCCGCCGACTGCCTACGCACCCGGGGCGTTCCATCCTCGGGAAGGGGCATATGTGAAGCTGGGGCGATGAACAGTATCCAGGTTGCCGACGAGACGTTCGTCGCGGCATCCGGCGAGCAGGTCGGGGCGGCGGTCGCCGATCGTTCGAGTTGGCAGCGATGGTGGCCCGACCTGCAGCTGCAGGTGGTCGAGGATCGTGCCGACAAGGGTATGCGGTGGACGGTGAGCGGGCCGCTGACCGGCACCATGGAGATCTGGCTGGAGCCGATGCTCGACGGTGTGCTGCTGCACTACTTCCTGCACGCCGAACCCGCCGGTGTGACCGGCCGCCAGCTGGCCCGGCTGAACCTGGCGAAGCTCAATCACCGCCGCCGGGTGGCCGGCAAGCGGATGGCCTTCGAGATCAAGGACCGCCTTGAGCGTTCCCGGCCGGTGGGGGTCTCTCCGATCGCCGTCAGTTGACCCGGCTGGACGGTACCGCGGCTCCGGAAAAGGACGGTACCGTCTGTGCCGAGGGCCGTGTGGCGGGCGCGAGCGAGTTAGGGAAGTAAGTACGTGGCGGATAAGACAGCTCAGACGATCTACATCGCGGCGGATCCGGACACGGTGATGAAGGTGATCGCCGACATCGGCGCTTATCCCGACTGGGTCTCGGAGTACACCGAGGCCGAAGTGCTCGAAACCGATGCCGACGGCTACCCGAAGGTGGCGCGTCTGGTGCTCGACGCGGCCGTGCTCAAGGACACCATGGTGCTGGACTACGACTGGTCGGCAGATCGTCGCTCGGTGCGCTGGTCGTTGGCGTCCAGTTCACTGCTGAAAGCTCTCAACGGCGAATATCGCTTGACGCCCAAGGGATCTGGAACCGAGGTTCTGTACGAGTTGTCGGTGGATCTGATGATTCCGATGATCGGCCTGCTCAAGCGCAAGGCGGAGCGGCGGCTGACCGACACCGCGCTGAAGGACCTGAAGAAGCGAGCAGAGGCTGAGTGAGGCCGCCTGAGGCAGGAACGCCGACAGCGCTTCCAGTGCCTGCGATCAGTCTGTTCGTCGGCAAGGGCGGCGTAGGCAAGTCCACGTGTGCGGCGGCGACCGCGGTCTCGTTGGCATGCGCTGGCGACCGGGTGTTGCTGATCTCCACCGACCAGGCCCATTCGGTCGGGGACGTGCTCGGATTGCCGGTGCCGCCCAGTGACGGCCGGGACCCCATCACGGTGGACGTCGACGGCGCCGGAGCGGGCGGCGGCTGCCTGGACGTGCTGGCGTTGGACACACTGGCCCTGCTTGAGCGGCACTGGGTGGGCGTGGTCGACGTTCTGGCCGCACGGTTCCCTGAGTCTGACCTCGGAAGCGTTGCGCCCGAAGAGCTTTCGGCTCTTCCCGGCGTTCAGGAGGTGTTGGGCCTGCACGAGGTCGGCGAACTCGCAGACAGTGGGCAATGGGACCGCGTCGTCGTCGACTGTGCGTCCACCGCCGATGCGATGCGGATGCTGACGCTGCCTGCGACGGTGGCGCTCTACGCTGAGCGGTCCTGGCCGCGGCACCGTCGGCTCAGCGGAACCGAGGAGCCCCGATCGACCGCACTGGTCGAGCTGATCGAGCGGATCAGCGGCGCCGCCGAGCGGCTTGCCGAGCGGCTGACCGATGAGACGACGGTCGCCGCGCACCTGGTGCTGACTGCCGAGCGTGTCGTGGCCGCCGAAGCCGTCCGGACCCTGGGCTCGCTGTCACTGACCGGCGTACGGGTGGCGGAGCTGATCGTCAATCAGATTTTGTTGCAGGATGATTCGTACGTCTACACCAACCTGCCGGCGCACCCGGCGTTCGACTGGTACGCGGAACGGATAAGGGAACAGAGCGGTGTCCTCGACGAGGTCGACCGCGCCATCGGTGATGTGGCGATGGTGCTGGTCCCGCACCTGGCGGGGGAGCCGATCGGTCCCAAAGCCCTGGGTGATCTGCTGGCGAACAGCCGCCGCCGCGACGGATCGGCACCACCCGGTCCGGTGCGGCCGGTAGTCGACCGGGAGTCCGGTTCCGGTCTGGGGACGGTGTATCGGCTGCGGCTAGAGTTACCCCAGGTCGATTCCGGTGCGCTGAGCCTGGGGCGATCCGGAGATGATCTGATCATCGGTGCAGGTGGCACCCGACGCCGGGTTCGATTGGCGTCGGTACTGCGGCGGTGCACCGTCGTGGACGCAACGCTGCGTGGCAGCGAACTGACGGTGCGCTTCCGGCCGAATCCGGATGTGTGGCCGGTGACTGGCGATGAGGAGGTGCGACGTTGAACGCTGGCGCGCACCCCGATCTGGGTGAGCTCGGTCCCGAGCTGCGCAAGCTGGCCCAGGCGATCCTGGATCGACTTGACCCGGCGGTGCGCGCCGCGGCGCTGTTGGCGGCCTCGTCGAGTGACAGCCCGGGCAAATGCCAACAGGTGTGGTGTCCGGTCTGCGCGCTGGCGGCGCTGGTGACCGGGGAAGAACATCCGCTGCTCACCATCGTCGCCGAGCACAGTGTCGCGCTGTACGAGGTGATCCGCGCGGTGGTCGGCGAAGCCGATCCGACCGGTGGGGCGCCGCGTCCGCCCGATCCCGGCTCTCCCGGTGGAGGCGGTGGCGGCGACCAGTCGCCGGCCCGGCCCCGCTATGAGCCGATTCCGGTCACCATTGAAACGGAAACCTGAAACGCCGAAAGCTGAGGAATTCCACGGAATTCGCGATGTGACGAATCACCGTGTGGCCCTAGCCACGCGCGGTCGGTAAAGTTGGCGCGAACACGGCCGCCTAGTCGGGGCAGGAGGGAGGGGCCATGTGGTACTGGCTGGTCAAGTACGTATTCTTCGGGCCTCTGCTGGCCCTGATCGGGCGGCCGAAAGTCGAGGGACTGGAGAACATCCCTGACGACGGTGCGGCCATCCTGGCCAGCAATCACCTCGCCGTCATGGACAGCTTCTATCTGCCTCTGGTGGTGCGCCGCCGGATCACCTTCCTGGCCAAGTCGGAGTATTTCACCGGCACCGGCATCAAGGGCTGGCTCACCCGCTCGTTCTACACCGCCGTCGGGCAGGTTCCCATCGACCGCAACGACTCTGACGCCGCGCAGGCCGCGCTGACCACCGCTCAGCGGATCCTGGGGCAGGGCAAGCTGCTCGGTATCTACCCCGAGGGCACCCGCTCACCCGACGGCCGGCTGTACAAGGGCAAGACTGGACTGGCGCGGCTCGCGCTGCACACCGGCGTCCCGGTGATCCCGGTCGTCATGGTGGGCACCAACGTCGTCAACCCGCCCGGCACCAAGATGCTGCGCTTCGGCCGGGTCACCGTCCGCTTCGGCGAGCCGATGGATTTCTCCCGCTTCGAAGGGATGGCCGACAACCGTTTCATCGAACGCGCCGTCACCGACGAGGTGATCTACGAATTGATGCGGCTGTCTGGGCAGGAATATGTCGACATCTACGCGGCCAGCGTCAAAAACGGTGTCCCGCAACAGGACGGGGCAACGGGTCAGCCGGTCGCCCGGTTTCCGGAGACCGCGGCGGGCTGATCCGGACTCGTCCGGGGGGCGGGCCGCAGCGTGGCGCCGGCCGTGATGATCACTGCCAGTGCCCACCACACGTAGGACGTCCCGGCCAGTTGGCGCCACCACGCGGCACCGGCCTCGTGATGTTCAGGCAGCAACTCGATCGGGCTGCGCATCATCAGCGCCACCCCGGCCACGCTGAGCACGCCGAGCACGACTGCACGATGCCGGGAGGCCACCACCGCCGTGACCACCACGGCGGGCAGCATCCACACCCAGTGGTGTGACCACGACACCGGCGACACCACCAACCCGAACAGTGCCACGCAGACCAGCGCCAAGATCGGCTCACCGGCAGCGAGCACCCGGCGGGCCGCCCACCACATCGCCGCGAGCACCAACAGGCACCCCGCAAGCCACAGCACGGAGCGCACCTGGTCGTCCAGCGGTAGCCGGGCCAGGGCGCCGGCCAGGTTCTGGTTGGTGTTCAGGCTCGCCCCGCCGATGCGGTCGGTATCGCTGACGGTGTGCGTCCAGTACTGCCAGGAGTCGCTCCAGGCCATCACGAAGCCCACCAAGGTCGCCGCCAGGAACGATGCCGCGGTGGTGACCGCGGCGCGCCGGTCGCGACGTAACAGGAAGTAGAGCAGGAAGACCGCCGGGGTCAGCTTGAGTGCCACCGCGACACCCAGTAGCGCGCCGCGCGGCCAGTGGGTGCGCCGCGGCACACAGTCGGCGATCACCAGCGTCATCAGCACCGCATTGACCTGGCCGAAGTCGAAGTTGGCCCAGATCGGTTCGGCATCCAGCCAGATGGACGCCGCCACGATCGCCACGGCCACCACGCCACGGTGCCACCAGGCCGGCCCGCAGTCGGGGTGCTGGCCGAATCGGACCCCCAGACCGGCGAGCACGATGGTGATCGATACCACCAGCAGCAGCGTCGAGAGGACGGTCAGCGCAGCGGTCGCGGTGCCCAGCGACACCCAGGTGAGGGGAGCGAACAACACCGCGGCGATCGGGGGATAGGTGAACGGCAGAACCGTCCCGTCGATCTGGGTTTGGAACCAATCCTCGCCGTAGAGCGGTCGGCCCTCACGCCAGGCCTGTGCCGCCATTCGGTAGACGTCGACGTCAATGTGATACGGCGTGCTGCCCAGCGCCCGCCACGTCGTGTAGCCCAAAGCTGCAATCGCCAGCAACGTGAAGATCCACCAAACGGCCCAACCGCTGATGCCCCCGTGCCGACGGCCCGGGTCGGGCGGCCGCGATGTAGTCATGTCGCAGCACAGCCTATCGGGTGGCTCGATTGTGTTGGGTTCAACCGAGTCATACCTGTGGCGATCCCGGCGTGGTGTGCCGCGAGGGCGTACGTTGCATTAGGTGCTGGAATGGTTCCGCGACGACATCGTCGGCCGTGGCAGACTGCCGTTGCTGGCCTGTCTGCTGGCCTTCTTGGTGACGTTTTTGGTGACCCGCTCTGTAGTGCGCTACATCCGCAGTCAGGCCGCAAACCCCGGTCCGCCGCGGTGGTGGCAGCCCCGCAATCTGCATTTCGGCTCCAAGCACATTCATCACGTGGTCTTCGGGGTCGTGTTGGTGATGGTGGCCGGAGTGACGCTAGTGGCCGCCGGGCCGAACGCGCATGAGCCGGCGTTCAGCCTGGCTGCGATAGCGTTCGGGATCGGGGCGGCGCTGGTGCTCGACGAGTACGCGCTGATCCTGCACCTGTCCGACGTGTACTGGGAGGAGGACGGCCGTGCCTCAGTGGACGCCGTCTTCGCCGCCGCCGCGGTCACCGGACTCTTGGTGCTGGGTTTTCATCCTCTGACATTTGTGCTGTCGACGTGGCACGACACCTCCTCGCCGTTGATCCACGCGGGGGTGATCGCCAGCCTGGTGATGGCGTTGCCGTTGGGCGTGATGGTGTTGTTGAAAGGCAAGGTGTGGACCGGATTGATCGGGATGTTCTTCTTTCCGCTGCTGGTGGTGGGTGCGGTGCGGCTGTCCAGGCCGCACGCACCGTGGGCGCGGTGGCGCTACCTGCCTGATCAGGCGCGCATGCACCGGGCGCTGGAGCGAGAGCGTCGGCTGCGCCGGCCGGTGATCGCGGCCAAGCTCTGGTTGCAGGATGCGGTGGCGGGCCGGCCACAGGTACCTTCTGACCGGGCCGTCGACGCCGAGCTCGACCGTGAGGTGCGGGCGGCGTCGGCGCCGACCGTGCAGTTCATGGTGCCTCGCCGGCAGGTCCCCATCGGTAGGCCTCCTGCCAGGCCCCCCGCCAGGCCGGCGTCCGCCGCGGGTGCGCGTGGCCGCTCGGGGCCCAACCGGGTGGTTTCGGAGGCCTCGGCGCCGACTATGCCGGTGGCGATCCCGCGGATACATCGGCCGGGCCGGCCGTGGCAATGAGGTACTTCTACGACACTGAATTCATCGAGGACGGCCGCACCATCGAGCTGATCTCGATCGGCGTGGTCGCCGAGGACGGGCGCGAATACTATGCGGTCTCCACCGAGTTCGACCCGGACCGGGCCGGGTCGTGGGTGCGCACCCATGTCCTGCCGAAGCTGCCGTCGCCGGCTTCGCAGACGTGGCGCTCGCGCAGCCGGATACGTGCGGATCTGGAGGAGTTCTTCGGCGTCGAGCGCGGTGAGCCGATCGAGTTGTGGGCCTGGGTGGGCGCCTACGACCACGTGGTGCTCTGCCAGTTGTGGGGCACCATGCCCGATCTGCCGGCACCGATCCCGCGCTTCACTCACGAGCTTCGGCAGTTGTGGGAAGAGCGGGACCGGCCGCGCCTGCCACCGCGGTCGGCGGGCAGTCACGATGCGCTGGTGGACGCCCGCGACCAGCTGCGCCGTTTCCAGGTCATCACCGCCGACGAACTGGACTGATCAGCGCACGTCGGCGCCCGGCTACCATGGTCGGGTGAACTGGACCGTTGACGTACCGATCGACCAGCTGCCGGCGCTGCCGCCGCTGCCCGCGGACCTGCGCGAGCGCCTCGACGCCGCGCTGGCCCGGCCGGCCGTCCAGCAGCCGAGCTGGCCCGCTGACCAGGCCAAGGCGATGCGCACCGTGTTGGAGAGCGTCCCGCCGATCACGGTGGCGTCCGAGATCGAGCGTCTCAAGGTGCAGCTGGCCCAGGTCGCCCGCGGGGAGGCGTTCCTGCTGCAGGGTGGGGACTGCGCGGAGACCTTCACCGACAACACCGAGCCGCACATCAAGGGCAACATCCGCACCCTGCTGCAGATGGCGGTGGTGCTGACCTACGGGGCCAGCATGCCCGTGGTCAAGATGGCCCGCATCGCCGGTCAGTACGCCAAGCCGCGGTCGGCCGAGATCGACTCGCTGGGGCTGAAGTCCTACCGCGGCGACATGGTCAACGGCCTGGCCCCGGATCCCGAATCGCGCGAACACGACCCGTCGCGTCTGGTGCGGGCCTACGCGAACGCCAGTGCGGCGATGAACCTGGTCCGCGCGCTGACGTCGTCGGGCCTGGCGTCGCTGGAGCTGGTGCACGACTGGAACCGGGAATTCGTCCGTACCTCGCCGGCGGGTGCCCGCTACGAGGCGCTGGCCGGCGAGATCGACCGCGGCCTGAAGTTCATGAGCGCGTGCGGGGTCGCCGACCGGGAGCTCCAGACCGCCGAGATCTACGCCAGCCACGAGGCGCTGGTGCTCGACTACGAGCGGGCCATGCTGCGGATGGCCGACGTCTCGGGCACACCGCAGCTCTACGACCTGTCGGCGCACTACGTGTGGATCGGGGAGCGGACCCGCCAGCTCGATCACGCACACATCGCGCTCGCCGAGGTGATCGCCAACCCGATCGGGGTCAAGCTGGGTCCCACCACGACGCCGGACCAGGCAGTCGAATACGTGGAACGTCTTGACCCGCACAATGTTCCGGGGCGTCTGACGCTGATCAGCCGGATGGGTAACAGTAAGGTGCGTGACCTGCTCCCGGGCATCATCGAGAAGGTGCACGCCACCGGCCACCAGGTGATCTGGCAGTGCGACCCGATGCACGGCAACACCCACGAGGCCTCCACCGGTCACAAGACCCGGCACTTCGATCGGATCGTCGACGAGGTCCAGGGGTTCTTCGAGGTGCATCACGCGCTGGGCACCCACCCCGGCGGCATCCACCTGGAGTTCACCGGAGAGGATGTCACCGAGTGCCTCGGTGGCGCCCAGGACATTTCGGATGCGGACCTAGGTGGCCGTTACGAGACGGCGTGCGACCCGCGGCTCAACACCCAGCAGTCGCTGGAGCTGTCCTTCTTGGTCGCGGAGATGCTGCGCGGCTAGCTGGTTTCCGCGCTCGGCTTGGGCACGGTTACAACAGCGCGCCGACGTTGTTGCCCAGCGTCCACGCCAACGCGGCGACCAACGTGGTAGTTGCGAACAACACGGCGAGCCAGATGACCACCATCCGGCGCGCGTGCTGGCGTTCCAACACGAAGCGGCTCAGTTCGACGCCGCCGAATTGCCCGGTCACCAACTCATAGTGGGTATCGGTGTCCTCCACCCAGTCCGCCGGGCCGCGGGTCATGTGCAGTGTCTGATGTTGCGGTATCTGATGTTGCGATGTTTGGTGTTGCGGCGGCGCCGGGTGCTTCGGGGCGCGGCGGGCCGGGGCGGCATTGTGCTGGGCGGAGTTTCGGGGGGCCGGCACCCGGAACGCCGGCAGCGCCAGCCGCTCGGTGATCACGTCAACGGCGTGCGCCATCTCGAGCCCGTCGGCATAGCGTTCCGCCGGTTCGCGGGCGGTGGCCCGGGCCACCAGGTCGTCGAACTCGCCTGGGACTCCGTCGATTGCCGAACTCGGTGGGGGGACATCGTGATCCAGCCGCTGGTAGGCCACCGTCAACGAAGAATCACCGGAGAACGGCGTGTCTCCGGTCAACAGCTCGTAGGTGAGCACGCCGACGCCGTACACGTCGCTGGCGGGGCCGGCGTTGCCGTCCCGGACCTGTTCCGGGGACAGATAGGCCGCGGTGCCCAGAATCACGTTGGTGGAGGTGATTCCCGCCGCCGCGATGGCGCGCACCAACCCGAAGTCGACCACTTTCACGTCGCCGTCGTCGGAGATCAGGATGTTCTCCGGTTTGACGTCGCGGTGCACCAGCCCGGCCCGATGCGCGATCCCCAGGGCTCCCAGCACCGGCCGCAGCACCGCGGCGACCGCATGTGGCGGCATCGGGCCACGTTCGTTGAGCAGTTCGCGCAGCGTCCCGCCCTCGACGAGTTCCATCACCAGAAACGGCTGCCCGGGGTCGTGCGGGGTGCCGAAACCCTGGTCGTACACCGCCACCAGCCCCGGGTCTTTGAGCCGGGCGACCGCGCGGGCCTCGAGCTGGAATCGGGTCAGGAACTGCTGGTCGCCGGCGTAGCGTAGATCCATCACCTTGACCGCGACCGGGCGGTCCAGGCGCTCGTCCAGACCGCGGTACACCGTGGAGGTGCCGCCGGTGGCGATCCGGGTGCCCACCCGGTACCTGCCGTCGAGCAGCGCGCCCTCCAATGCGTCGCCGCCCCACGCTCCAGTCACCTGGTCATGGTATGTGTGCAGGTGGCCGGTCCGGCGGCTTTAAACTTGTGTCGTGAGCAGCATTCCGGCCTCCGAAGACGTACTTGAGCCCGACGAACCGACCTTTGACCTGCCGACTGTCGCCGAAATGCTCGGGGTACCAGTCACCAAAGTGCACCAGTTCCTTCGTGATAACCATCTGGTTGCGGTGCGGCGGGCCGGCGTCCTGACGGTCCCACAGGTGTTTTTCACCGCCGAGGGGGACGTCGTCAAGAGCCTGCCCGGGCTCCTGGCCGTGCTGCACGACGGTGGCTACCAACAGACCGAGATCGTGCGGTGGCTGTTCACTCCGGATTCATCGCTGTCGTTGACCCACGACGGCGCGCGGGAGTCGATCGACAACGCTCGCCCGATCGATGCGCTGCACGCACACCAGGCCCGTGAGGTGATGCGCCGGGCTCAGGCCATGGCGTACTGAGGTTTCACGCGGCGTCTTTCAAGCGGCGTCGAGGGCAGGCGCTCGCCGTGCCCGCGACAGCCGGTACCAGGCGTACACGGCGCATCCCGTCGCACCGATCACGTGCAGCCAGGTGTACATGCCGTGCGAGCCGTCGGGTTTGAAGATCACCATGATCCAGGTCGACGCCGCGGCGATCGCGGCGATCGCAGTCGGTGAACGGACCACGGTGGCCGCCACCGCCAACGGCCAGGTGTAGTACCAGGGCAAGGCGGCCGGCACGAACAGCACTACCACCAGCATGGCCCAGGCGATTCCGGCAACCGCGGCGCGATCGTCGCGCCGCGCCCGCCACCACAGCACCGGCAGCAGCAGACCGATCACCGCGACCCCGCCGATCCGGGTGATGTGCAGCACGGCGTAGAAGTTGACCGGGGCGAACAACCCGCCGACGGCGTGGATCAGGTTGGCGGCCGCGGTCGGCACGGTGAGCCAGTTGATGATCTTGACGTTGCCGGCCAGCAGTGCGGTCAACCAGCCCAGGCCCACTCCGGCCAGGGCCGAGAGCACGGCGAACACCGCGACGATGATCGCCGTGGACACCACTGCGGCGATGGCGAATGCGATCACCGTCGGATAGCCGCGGCGCTCATGTCGCGGTTCCAGCTTCGGCTCTCCTTCGTCGAGCCTCGCTAAACCGCGGCGTCCACCGCGGGGTTCCCGCAGGCGACGCATCCAGATCCACACCAGGAACGGCAATGCGATTGCGGCGGTGGCCTTTACCGCCGCCGCCAGCGCCACCAGCGTTATCCCCGCCAAGTGGCGGCGCTCCAGGGTCAGCGCGATCCCGGCGATCAGCAGGCCGACCATCAACATCTCGTTGTGCACCCCGCCCATCAGGTGGATGATCACCAGCGGGTTGAGCACGGCCAGATACAGCGCTGCGGGCGCGCTGCCACCGACACGGGCGGCGACTCGGGGTGCGGCCCAGATCAGCAGTGCCAGACCGGGCAGCATGCACAAGCGCAGCACCATCGTGCCGGCCACCACGTTGTTGCCCACCAGCATCGTGACGAGCTTGGCGACCAGGATGAACGCCGGGCCGTACGGTGCCGTCGTTGCCGCCCAGATCGGGCTGACATCCTCGAGCAGAGGATTGGGGTTGTCCACCGGCCCGACCACGTACGGATCGAATCCATCCCGCAGCAGGGCGCCCTGGGCCAGGTAGGAATAGGTGTCGCGGCTGAACACCGGGACCGACAGCAACAACGGTGCCAGCCAGAAACCGGTGGTGGTGATCAACGTGTAGGTGCTCACGGTGCCCTCGATCACCCGGCGGCCCAAGCCGAGCCAGGCCATCAGCATCACCGCGACCCCGGCCCACAGCAGCACCGACGACAGCACCAGGCCGTGGCCGAAGCGCAACCATGACAGGTGCAGGGAATCCAGCACCGGGTCCTGGACGCGGGTGCTGCCGGCGCCCAAGCCGCCCAGCGTGATCAGCAGCGCACCCAGGCAGCCGAGCCATGCCGCTCCCGCCTGCTCGCCTGCGGCGAACTGCCGCAGTCGGGACAGGCCGTTCGCGGCGTCGCTGGACGCGCGGGGGACCGCTGGGGTGGTGGGGTTCGACATCGGCGCTCCGGGCGATCAGGCGGACCGGTCGGCGACCCGGCGGGCCAGGTCGGTGAGTCCGGCTTTGGCAACCTCGTCGATGGGCGCGGCCGCCAGCGCGGCCATGGCGCGGCGGGTCAGCAGATCGATACGGTCCTCGACGGCTGCCAGCGCGCCGAGCGCCTCGATCATCTCGCACAGTTCGCGAACCTGCACCTCGGTCAGCGCGGTGCCGATCGCGTTGCGTAACCGATTGGCCGCCACCGGATCCGACTTGTCGGCAAGCTCGACAGCCTCGGCCAGCAGCACGGTGCGCTTGCCCGAACGCAGGTCGTCGCCCGACGGCTTGCCGGTCACCGCTGGATCCCCGAACACCCCCAGCACGTCGTCGCGCAGCTGGAACGCCACGCCGAGGTCGGTGCCGAGCTCGTGGAACAGCGCTTGGATGTCGGGCCGGTCGGCTGCGGCGGCGACCCCGAGCTGCAGCGGGCGCACCACCGTGTAGGAGGCGGTTTTGTAGGTGTTGACGCGCATCGCCGAGGCGATCGAGTCCACCCCGCTGGATTCGGCGACGATGTCAAGGTACTGGCCGCCCAGCACCTCGGTACGGATGTCCGACCACACGCCCCGCACGCGCTGCCGGGCGTCGGCTGGCAGATCAGCACCGGCGACGATGTCGTCAGCCCAGACCAGCGCCAGGTCGCCGAGCAGGATGGCGGCCGATATCCCGAACTGGTCGGCCGAGCCGCGCCATCCGCGGGCGCGGTGCAGCTCGGCAAACTTGCGATGGGTGGTGGGATTGCCGCGGCGGGTGGCTGAGGCGTCGATAACGTCGTCATGCACCAGCGCGCAGGCGTGCAGTAGTTCCAGCGCGGAGAACAGCAGCAATTCGCCGTCGTCGGCATCGCGGCCGGTGATGGCGCGCCAGCCCCAGTAGGCGAACGCCGGGCGCAGCCGTTTGCCGCCGATGAGCACGAATTCTTCGAGGCCGGTGATCAATGCCTCGTAGTCGTCGCCGATGTAGGCGGTCTCGGTGCGGCGGGTGCGTAGGTGGGAGCGCAGCGTTTCGGTCACGGCCGCGGCCAGCTCGGCGGCCGACGGTGTAGTCGCTGCGGATGCCTTGAAACTCAGCTCGGCGCCCCTTTCTGTGCTGCCCGGCCGGGGACCCCCAGCGTGGGTCCAGCGTAGAGTGTGCCACCACAGCCGGGGGGACTCAGGCCGGTAGCGGCCAGCGGCGGCCAACGCTGCCCGTTCCTGCCCGGTGGCACTGTTGACTGTCTGCTGACTGTCTTTCATGAGGAGTCTGGTACGTGACCTTGAACACCGTCGCACTCGAGCTTGTCCCACCGAACGTGGAAAAAGGGCCCGAGCAGACGATCGAAGAGGCGCACAAGGTTGTGCGGTTCGCCGCCGAGGCCGGCCTCGAGGGGCGGATCCGCCACATCCTGATGCCGGGGATGATCAACGAGGACGACGACCGCCCGATCGAGATGAAGCCCAAGCTCGACGTGCTGGACTTCTGGAATGCGATTCGGCCCGAGCTGCCGGGCATGGCCGGGTTGTGCACCCAGGTCACCTCGTTCTCCGACGAGGCGGCGCTGCGGAGCCGGCTGGGCGATCTGACCGGCGCGGGCATCGAGGGCGTGGTCTTCGTCGGCGTGCCCCGCACCATGGCCGACGGCGAGGGCGCGGGGGTGCCGCCGACCGACGCGCTGGCGACCTTCCGCTCCGACGTGGCCAACCGCGGCGTCATCTTGATCCCCACCCGGGCCGACGAGATCGGCCGGTTCAACTTCAAATGCGAGCGCGGGGCGACGTTCGGGCTGACCCAGCTGCTGTACTCCGACGCGATCGTGCCGTTCTTGACCGAGTTCGCCAAGCACAGCGAGGCGCGCCCGGAGCTCTTGCTGTCGTTCGGCTTCGTGCCGTCGTTCGAGAACCGGATCGGCCTGATCAACTGGCTGATTCAGGACCCGGGTAACGCGGCGGTGGCCGCCGAACAGGACTTCGTCAAGGCACTCGCCGACAGCGACCCCGACCAGCGGTGCAAGCTGATGCTCGACCTGTACAAGCGGGTGATCGACGGTGTCGCGGACCTGGGCTTCCCACTGAGCATCCATTTCGAGGCCACCTACGGGGTGTCCGCGGCGGCATTCCGCACCTTCGCGCAGATGCTCGAGTACTGGTCGCCAGAGACCCGCTGATCCTCAGCCGGCGCTGTCGGTGCCATCTCTGGGGGAGCGCACTCGCGGTGAGCGGTCCCGCCCGTACCAGGCGATTGCCGCAACCGCTCCCGCCGCGGCGAACGTGGACAGGATCAGCCACAGCGCGGCGTGGGCGAAGGCTCGGGTGCTGGGATCGGTGTAACGGGCTTGGGCGCTCATGGTGCTCACCACGCCAGGCTTGAGCCGCCACTGCACCGTGTCGCCGCCGATGCGTTCGCCGTTGGTCGAGGTCACCTCGCCCGGGAACGCGACGCTCAACTCGACGTCGGCCTCCGGGTCGCTGAGTGAGGTGAGATCCACCCGGCCTTCCAGAATCACCAGGTTTCCGGCGCGGCGCAGTGACAGGTCCACCCCGGCCGCGTCGCGGTGCATCTCGGCCAGCCGCGGCAGTTCGGCGAAGGTCAGGTCGGAGAACACCGCCTGGGAGCCGACGTAGCCGTCCCTGCTGTAGTTGGAGATCGCGATCTTCTGCGGGAACGGCAGGTCGGCGCTGAGCTTGGGGCCGGTGTCGTTGTCGTTGCGCGGCTTGGCTGCAACGACGATCTGGCCGGAGACCTGATCGGTGGGGGAGACGGTGATGTTGGCCCGGATGCGCACGCATCCCGCCAACGGCGCCGTGATCAACAGCAGCGCGACCAGGGCCACCAGGCGACGGTAAGTGCCGAACCGTCGAAGCCGGGGCTGAGCGGGCGCTGGAACGGATTCCCGAGCGGGCAGTAGCGAACGCCGAACATGCACGACGTTATCGTGCCAGACCAGTCGGCGGGGCCGGTGACGACGCGACGCTTGGCTTTACAACGGCAGTGGCCGGCCCAAGATGGCGAACGGCCGGGGATCCCCGACGAAGTGGTGACCGCGGATGACGTCGGTGAACCCCAGCCGGCGGTACAACCGCCAGGCACGGTTGCCTTCGCCATTGGTCTCCGGTGTCGACAGCAGCACGTTGGCTTCGGGCCGCCCGGCCAGCAGGCGGCGCGCCAAGGCCTCACCCAGGCCGCTGCCCTGTGCGCGTGGTGCGACGTGCAATTCAGTCAGCTCGAAGTAACTGGCCATCAGCCGTGCGATGTCGGGGTGGGGCAGGCCGCGGCGCTGTAGGCCCAGCACCACCTGCTGCTGCCACCACTGGTCGGGGGCCCCGCAATAGCCGTAGGCCACGCCCAGCAGCTCGGCGCCGTTCAATCCGGACGGCACGGCGTCCGCCTGACGAATCTCGCCGACATCGCCGGCATCGTCGTCTTTGTTGTCTTGGAAGGCGGCCACCGCTCGCCAGCCGATTCGGCGGGTGTGATCGAGCCACATCGCGGCACGTTGGCTCTCGGTGCCCGGGGGGTAACCCATCGCGGTGACGTAGACGCGCAGAGCCGCACCGAGGTGATCCGCCATTTCGCGCGGCGACATGTCGAGGAGGAAGGTCACCAACGTGCAGGTTCCTTTCCCGCAGAAGTGGGAGCGTGCCCGATGCCCGGAGTCCCATTATCCGGATTGGGTCCTGCGGCGTCGGCCGTTGTGGTTCAACATCGCCGGACCGCCGCTACAATCGGCTGGTGAAGCCTGTGGTACGGCGCAGGCCTACCTCGTATTATCAGTGTTAGTTGCCCGCACCAGTCCGTATTGCGCCGTGGGCAATGATATGAGCGGCCGTCGGCAAGGAGGGACGAATGCCACTCTCCGATCATGAACAGCGCATGCTCGACGAGATCGAGAGCGCGCTCTACGCCGAGGACCCCAAGTTCGCTTCCAGCGTTCGCGGCGGCGCCCTGCGTACCCCGACCACCCGCCGGCGGGTGCAGGGTATGACACTGTTCGTGGTCGGTCTGGTGATGCTGGTCTCCGGTATCCCGATCTATGCGACCACCGTCAATTCGGCATTCCTGATTCTGAGCGTGCTGGGATTCGTGGTCATGTTCGGTGGCGTGGTGTTCGCCATCACCGGCAACCACGCGACCGCCAGCCGCGAGGGTACGGTCAAGCCGGGCGGGAGCTCGCAGCGGCGGGTCAAGGGCGGCGGCACGTTCGCCAGCCGGATGGAAGACCGTTTCCGCCGCCGGTTCGAGCCTTAGGCCGATCCAGCGGCACGTGTGATGTGAAAGGGCAGCCGATCGGCTGCCCTTTTTTCTTGGCGCTTCTGCGCGCGGCAGCTCCGGTGACACATCCCCGGGGGCAGCGCTCAGTGCGCGCACCCCACCTCGCCCCACTTTGCCTCCACCGGCGCTGAGCTGGTTGTTTGATGCCCAGTTGGGCCCCTTCTCGCATCCCTGGACGGCGCTACGGCCCGTCTGGTGGGGCATTGGGGTGGAATCGACCTAGGAAATGGTGCGTAGTGGGGAATTGTGGGGTATCGTGGGCTGCGAAGTCGACATGGCGGGAGGTGGCCGATGTTCCTCGGCACCTATACGCCCAAGCTCGACGACAAGGGGCGGCTGACACTGCCCGCGAAGTTTCGAGATGCACTGGCAGGAGGGTTGATGGTCACCAAGAGTCAGGACCACAGCCTGGCCGTGTATCCCCGCGCGGAGTTCGAGCAGTTGGCCCGCCGGGCGGCCAAGGCTTCGCGCAGCAACCCGGACGCGCGAGCATTCCTGCGCAACCTGGCCGCCGCCACGGACGAACAGCACCCTGACGCCCAGGGCCGGATCACCTTGTCGCCCGACCACCGTCGCTACGCCAACCTGTCCAAGGAATGCGTGGTCATCGGGTCGGTCGACTACCTGGAGATCTGGGACGCGCAGGCCTGGAGCGACTACCAGCAGACACACGAAGAGAACTTCTCCGCGGCCAGCGATGAAGCACTCAGCGACATCATCTGAGGCGCGCGCCCGTGCCTCGTGGCCTCTGTCCGAACCGACCCTGACGTACTTCCCCAACGTCAGGTTCGCGCCGTCGGGCAGGGACCTCGAGGCAAGGGCCGCCTGCAGCCGGGTCGCACGCCGCGGGTCCCGGAGACCAATCGATCGTGCAATTCATTGGCCGCAACAGGGAGGTATTGCTGTGGCCGAACAGGGCGAATTCGGACATGTGCCGGTCTTGCTGGACCGTTGTGTGGAGCTGCTGGCTCCGGCGCTGACCAGGCAGTCGCCCGACGGCCAGGGCGCGACCCTGGTGGACGCCACCCTCGGGGCCGGCGGACACACCGAGCGGTTTTTGAGCGAGTTCCCCAGCCTGCGAGTCATCGGTTTGGACCGCGACACCACCGCACTTGACATCGCCGGTGCCCGGTTGGCCCGCTTCGCCGATCGGCTCCAGACGGTCCGCACCCGATACGACGGGATTCCCGCGGCGCTGGCCGAATCCGGCTTGGCCGCAACCGGGTCAGTGGCTGCGGTGTTGTTCGACCTCGGGGTGTCCTCGATGCAGCTCGACCGGGTGGAGCGGGGATTTTCCTACGCGCAGGACGCGCCGCTGGACATGCGAATGGACCCGCAGGCCGAACTCACCGCCGCAGACATCGTGAACACCTACGACGCGGCCGCGCTGACCGATATTCTGCGGCGCTTCGGCGAGGAGCGTTTCTCATCGCGGATCGCCTCGTACATCGTGCGCCGCCGGGCCCAGACCCCGTTCACCTCGACCGGGGAACTGACGGCGCTGCTCTACGAGGCGATTCCGGCGCCGGCGCGACGCACCGGGGGACACCCGGCCAAGCGCACGTTTCAGGCGCTGCGCATCGCGGTCAACGGCGAACTGGACTCACTGCGAGACGCATTGCCGGCGGCGCTGGATGCGCTGGCGGTGGGCGGACGTGTGGCGGTGATGTCCTACCAGTCGTTGGAGGACCGCATCGTCAAGCAGCAGTTCGCTGCGGCCACCGCGTCTCGCACACCGGTCGGTCTCCCGGTCGAATTGCCCGGCGACGAACCGAAGTTCGTGACGTTGACGCGGGGCGCCGAAAGGGCCGAGGCGGATGAGGTCGAGCGCAACCCACGAGCGGGCTCGGTCCGGCTACGTGCGGTTGAGCGGGTCCAGGCCGGCCCGATCGTGGCATCGAGGGGGAAGTGATGGCGACCAAGCGCAAGCCCGCGGCACGGCAGGGCGACCGTCGCCGTAACCCCGAGAGCACAACCCGCACCGGACCGCGGCGGGTTACCGAGCAAGCGCAGGCTCGGGGACCGCGGCGGAAGCGTGGGACCACGCCCGCAGCGGGTCGTGACTCGCGGCCCCGCACTGGCCCGCAAAAGGCGGCGTCGCTTCGCCCGGACCCCCGGCCGGTGCCGCCGAAGAACACCAAACAGGCCAAAGCGCGGGCGAAGGCCCGCAAGGCCAAGGCGCCTAAGGTTGTACGCGTCCCGCTGCGCGAACGTCTGATTGCTCGGCTGGCCTCGGTCGACCTGCGGCCGCGCACGCTGGCGGCCAAAGTTCCGTTCGTCGTGCTGATCATCGGCGCGCTCGGCATCGGATTGGGGATCACCCTGTGGCTGTCGACGGACGCCGCCGAGCGGTCCTACCAGTTGGGCAACATCCGGGAGCGCAACCGGGTCCTCATGCAGCAGAAAGAAGCGCTCGAGCGTGACGTGCTCACCGCCGAATCCGCGCCGGCGCTTGCTGAGGCGGCCCGCGAACTGGGCATGATTCCCAGCCGCGAGACCGCGCATCTGGTCCAGGACCCGATCGGCAACTGGGTGGTCGTCGGGACCCCGAAGCCCGCCGAGGGTGCGCCCCCGCCGCCGCTGAACACCAAGCTGCCCGACGAGGTGGCACCACCGGCCGAGGTGCCGGTTCGGGTGCCCCCGGTCGGGCCGAAGCTCGACAGCCGCCATCTGCCCGCTGCAGTCCCGCCGGCTCCGGCGGTCCCCGGTGCGCCGCTGACCATTCCGGGCCTGCCGGGCGTTCCCGGCTCGCCGCTGGCCGGCCCGTTGCCTGGGCCTGGCGCGCAAGACATCCCGCCGCCGGCGACACCTCCGGCCATCCCGTCTGACGTCGTGCCGCCCGGGTCGGTAGTGCCGCCCGAGACGGTGCTGCCGGTGGGCGGAACGCTTCCGCCGGCGTCGGTCCTGCCTCCGGCGACGGTGCTGCCGCCCGAGGCCGTCCTGCCTCCACAACCCCCGCTGCCGCCGGAAGTCCTGGCGACACCGGTGGTCGGAGGAGTCGCGCGATGAGAAGGCCCGCGCGGGGAACCGGCCCGGCACGTCGCGCCGGCGGCTCGACCGCGGCTGCCTCGCGAAAGGCCCGCCGATCCGCTACCTCGCCGGCCAAGCCGGCCAAAACCGGTAAGCCCGCTAAGGCGCCGAAAGCGACTACCACCACCGGACATTCGGCGCGCGAGCGTCGTACCCGCCAAGCCACCGAGGTGGGACTTCGCAGCGCTTCGTTCGTCTTCCGGCACCGCACCGGCAACGCGGTCATCTTCCTGGTGCTGGCCTTGTCGGCGGCTCAGCTGTTCTACCTGCAGGTGCCGCGGGCCTCCGGGCTACGGGCCGAAGCCGCCGGACAACTCAAGGTCACCGACGTTCAGCAGGCGATGCGCGGCGACATCATCGACCGCACCGGCGACAAGCTCGCCTTCACCATCGAGGCCAGGGCGCTGTCCTTCCAGCCGGTCAAGATCGGCAAGCAGCTCGCCGACGCCAAGAAGAAGGATCCGTCGGCGCCCGATCCGCAACTGCGGCTGCAGCAGATCGCCAAGGAGATCTCCACGCGTCTGGGCAACAAGCCGGACTCCGCAGCCCTGTTGAAGAAGCTGCGCAGCAACGAGACGTTCGTCTATCTCGCCCGCGCCGTTGACCCCGCGGTGGCCGAGGTGATCACCGAGAAATGCCCTGAGGTCGGTAGCGAGCGGCAGGACCTGCGCCAGTATCCGGGCGGGTCGCTGGCGGCCAACATCATCGGCGGCATCGACTGGGACGGTCACGGACTGTTGGGTCTGGAGGACTCGATGGACGCCGTGCTGGCCGGAACGGACGGGTCGGTCACCTACGACCGCGGCTCGGACGGCGTGGTCATCCCGGGCAGCTACCGCAATCGGCACAAGGCCGTCAACGGGTCGACGATCCAGCTCACCCTCGACGACGACATTCAGTTCTACGTCCAGCAGCAGGTGCAGCAGGCCAAGAACGTCACCGGCGCACACGATGTCACGGCGGTGGTGCTGGACGCCAAGAGCGGTGAGGTGCTGGCGATGGCCGGCGACAACACGTTCGACCCCTCCCAGGACGTCGGGCGCCAGGAGGACCGCCAGCTCGGCAACTTGGCGGTGTCCTCGCCGTTCGAGCCAGGCTCGGTGAACAAGATCATTACCGCCGCCTCGGTCATCGAATACGGCCTCGGGCATCCCGACGACGTCCTGCAGGTGCCTGGATCGATCAACGTCGCGGACGTCACCGTCAGCGACGCCTGGGAGCACGGTGTCGCGCCCTACACCATCACCGGGATCTTCGGAAAATCCTCCAACGTCGGCACTCTGATGCTGGCGCAAAGAGTGGGCCCTGAACGCTGGTTCGACATGGTGGAGAAGTTCGGGCTCGGACAGCGCACCGGCGTCGCTCTGCCCGGTGAGAGCGCCGGACTGGTGCCTCCGGTGGACCAATGGTCCGGCAGCTCCTTCGCCAACCTGCCGATCGGCCAGGGTCTTTCGATGACGCTGCTGCAGATGGCCGGGATGTACCAGGCCATCGCCAACGACGGCGTGCGGATTCCGCCGCGGATCATCAAGGCGACCATTTCCCCCGACGGCAGCCGCGCCGAAGAACCTCGGCCCGAAGGAGTTCGGGTGGTCTCGGAGCAGACCGCGGCGACCGTGCGCAACATGCTTCGCTCGGTGGTGCAGCGTGATCCGACCGGTGTTCAGCAGGGCACCGGATGGCAGGCCGCCGTGGACGGTTATCAGATCGCCGGCAAGACCGGTACCGCACAGCAGATCAACCCGGCCTGCGGTTGCTACTACGACGACGTCTACTGGATCACGTTCGCCGGGATAGCGCCGGCGGACAATCCGCGTTACGTCATCGGCCTGATGATGAACAACCCCCACCGCGCCGCGGACGGGTCGCCGGGCACCTCGGCGGCCCCGCTGTTCCACAACATCGCCGGGTGGTTGTTGCAGCGTCACAATGTGCCGCTGTCGCCGGACCCGGGACCGCCGCTGGTCCTGCAGGCCATGTAGTCCGCGCGCCGCTACAGCAGCTCTCCTTCGTCGAGCCTCGCTGAACCGCCGGCCCTATGCGGCGGTCCCCAGCACGACCCGCCGTCGGCCAAGCCGGATCGCCTGGGCCCTCCTAGGTAGTCTCAGGGCCGATCCGGACGACCCGGCCGCAGCGGATGGAGGTGATGGCGGTGCCTGCTGCTCTGCGCCCCGACGTCGGTGCCGGCACATCGCTGCGGGTGCTCGCCGCCCAGATCGGGGCGGTCGCGGTAGCCGGCGAGACGGTTCCGGATCTGCCGATCACCGGGTTGACCCTGCGCGCCCAGGATGTCCGACCCGGTGACCTGTTCGCGGCGCTGCCCGGCGCGACCACCCACGGCGCACGCTTCGCGGCCGACGCGGTCGCCCGGGGTGCGGTCGCGGTGCTCTCCGACGGGGCAGGGGCCGCCGAGATCGCCGACGGCGCAGCGCTACCCGGCCTACCTGTGCTGGTTCATCCGGAACCCCGCGCCGTGCTGGGGGAACTCGCGGCGCAGGTCTACGGGCATCCGTGCGATCGGGTCACCACCATCGGTATCACCGGGACCTCGGGCAAGACCACCACCACCTATCTGGTCGAGGCCGGGCTGCGGGCCGCGGGCCGCAGGGCCGGACTGATCGGCACGGTCGGTGTGCGCATCGACGGCGTCGACCTGCCCAGCGCCTTGACCACGCCCGAGGCGCCCGCGCTGCAGGCGCTGCTGGCCGCGATGGCGCAGCGCGGGGTGGACACCGCGGTCATGGAGGTGTCCAGCCACGCTCTCACGTTGGGCCGGGTCGACGGCACCCGATTCGCGGTAGGTGCCTTCACCAACCTGTCCCGCGACCATCTCGACTTCCACCCGACCATGGCCGACTACTTCGAGGCCAAGGCCCGACTGTTCGATCCGGCGTCGCCGCTGCACGCTGCCCGCTCGGTGGTCTGTATTGACGACGACGCCGGCGCGGCAATGGCGGCGCGGGCGACCGCACCGGTCACCGTCAGCGCGACGGGCCGTCCCGCGGACTGGAGTGTGGAACAAGTCACTGCCGGCGGATCTCAGGGGCGAGAGTTCATCGCCGTCGATCCCGCCGGTGTGCACCACCCCATCGGCATCGGGCTGCCCGGCGACTACAACGTGGCCAATTGCCTTGTGGCGCTCGCCATCCTTGACGCAGTCGGAGTGTCGCCGGAGCAGGCAGCGCCGGGCCTGCGCGAGGCGCGGGTGCCGGGACGAATGGAGGCGATCGACCGGGGTCAGGGCTTCCTGGCGCTGGTCGACTACGCGCACAAGCCTGGGGCGCTGGCGGCGGTGCTGGCGACCCTGCGCCAAGAACTGCGCGACACCACCGGGCGTCTGGCCGTGGTGTTCGGCGCTGGCGGCGACCGCGACCACGGCAAGCGTGAACCGATGGGCCAGATCGCCGCCCAGGCCGCCGACCTGGTCGTGGTCACCGACGACAACCCGCGAGGGGAAGACCCCGCCGACATCCGACGCGCCGTGTTGGCCGGTGCCGCCGCGGGAAGTGCCCAGGTGGTCGAGATCGGTGACCGGCGGGCTGCGATCGAGCACGCGGTGGCCTGGGCTCAGCCCGGTGACGTGGTGCTGATCGCGGGCAAGGGACACGAGACCGGGCAGACCACCGCCGGGCACACCCAGCCGTTCGATGATCGGGTGGAGCTGGCCCAGGCGCTGGAAGCGCGCGAGCAGCACCGATGATCGCGCTGACCGTCGCGCAGATCGCCGAGATCGTCGGCGGCCGGCTGGCCGACATCACCCCGGAGCAGGCCGAACGCACCGTCGTCACCGGCACCGTGGAATTCGACTCCCGCCGGATCACCCCGGGCGCGCTGTTTCTGGCGCTGCCCGGCGCGCGGGCCGACGGCCACGACCACGCGGCGTCGGCGGTCGATGCCGGCGCGGTGGCGGTGCTGGCGGCCCGTCCGGTCGGGGTCCCGGCGATCGTCGTCGAACCAGTCGCCTCCGACAGTCGATCCGGTGCCCTGGAGCATGACGACGCGGCCGGATCCGGCGCGGCGGTGCTGGCCGCGCTGGCCAAACTGGCCGCCGCGGTGGCCGCCGCCCTGGTGGCCAAGGGGCTGACGATCATCGGCGTGACCGGGTCGTCGGGCAAGACCTCCACCAAGGACCTGATCGCCGCGGTGCTGGCGCCGCTGGGGGAGGTGATCGCCCCGCCCGGGTCGTTCAACAACGAGCTGGGCCACCCGTGGACGGTGCTGCGGGCCGACGAGGCCACCGACTATCTGGTCCTTGAGCTGTCTGCGCGGCATCGCGGCAACATCGCCGCGCTGGCAGCGATCGCCCCGCCGCAGATCGCGGTGGTACTCAACGTCGGGACCGCGCACCTGGGCGAGTTCGGTTCCCGTGAGGCGATCGCCGAGACCAAAGCCGAGCTGGCACAAGCCGTCCCGGAATCCGGCGTGGTGATCCTCAACGTCGATGACTCGGCGGTGGCCGCGATGGCGGACAAGACCGTCGCACGGGTGGTGCGGGTCAGCCGATCCGCTCCTGCCGACGTATGGGCCGGGCCGGTGGTGCTCGACGAGCAGGCCCGCCCGCGGTTCGTCCTGCACGCCGGCGCGGGTGAATCCGAGGTACGGCTGGGCGTGTCCGGCGATCACCAGGTGGGCAACGCACTGTGCGCCGCTGCCGTGGCCTTGGAATGCGGTGCCACCCCGCAACAGGTGGCCGACGCGCTGGCCGGTGCCGGACCGGCCTCGGGGCACCGGATGCACGTCAGCACCCGCGCCGACGGCGTGA
>Ga0182738_1001263_pt1 | contig 32185 bp, 43 predicted proteins | sample eDN5th30CBELigMG_FD_128876 | JGI IMG/M metagenome (GOLD analysis project Ga0182738, IMG submission 128876) | Enriched Miracle-Growth compost microbial communities from Emeryville, California, USA - eDNA 5th pass 30_C BE-Lig MG (version 2)... ...
CATTTCCTGGTGAATGAAATCGAGGCATTAGGGTCTGATGTGCGGCTCTATGCTTCTCGCGACGGCGGGAGTACCTGGCAACAGGGGAACCTCGAACAGCTTGGCAATCTTGGGACATTAAAACTGTGGCGTGCAGCAGAGATTGACGTGTCCGGACAACCCTCAGGGCAATCGCTTGCTTTGCGGATTGTCACCTCGAATGGCAAGCAATATAAAATTCACGCTATTGCTGGAAATGGAAGAGTCGCATCATGAGTTGTACTGTCGTTTTTTATCACGACACGCCGGGGGAATCGTTAACGCTGACGTTACGTAATAACGCTGGTGCGATTGTCAATAGTGGTGGGACATCCTTCACGGAGGGAAGCGGACTACGCTACACAGCTAGTGTGTCACAAGCATTGGCCGGCTGGTACATCGCCCAGATTTATGATGCGGATGATGATGTCATTTATACCGGCAGCGTGAAAGTTGCAAATGACAGTGGTAGCTATCGGATTGATGATCCACAGGCGGGGATTCCTCCGGCCGCGCCGAGTGCATCAGTGATTGCGACCGCAGTCTGGGAAGCCACTGAGCGGACGTTGACGGAGTTTGATTTCCCGGTTGATGTAGCGATCGATCCCGAATTGTTGCAGGACGCCTTGCAGGACGCCTTCGGGGACGGCGTGGATGTGCGGAGTTTCTCGACTCCTGCGCTGGCTCAACTGGCGGGGAAGACGATCGTGGTCAGCTATACCGCGATCGTGAACAATCAGCTGCAGCCCCCCATTGTGCGGGGCGATACCTATTCCGCCGCGATCGGCAATCCGATCGATCTCTCCCACAGCGACTGGCCTGATCTGCCGGACGGGACAGCGATCAAACTGAAAGCCTCTCAGAAACGAACGGGGCAGGCATTCGATGTGGATGGCAGCGTGATTGTCGGAACCGGTGCCAAGGTGATCCGATTTGAAATGACTTCCGCGCAGACCTCTGGATTCATGGCGGGCGTCTACAACTTTGAAATCATCGCCACGATCCCCAGTGCCAAGCCGGTCCATCTTGTCGGTCCGGAGACCACGCTCCGCGTGCTGGATGGATTATGATCGGGGATCGGGGATCGGGAATCGGGGATCGGGATCAGGCGGGCAGATGATACTGATCGCCGTCCAACAGCTGGGCGGGAGTGGGGATTTCGGAGCTGTCTTGAGTTGCGCCGGGATTCATCACTGCGAAATGCTGTCGCAGACTTCCAAGAGTGGAATGCACCATGCGAGCAGCATGGCCTTTTGCACGCCAGCCCAAAGCCCAGGCGATATTTTCCATCGTCCAGCCGTGACTGTAGAGCGTGACGGCTGCCAGCCGGCGCAGGCGGGCAGGATCGTCTCCGGCCCAGTCCCGATGGAGCTGTAACAAAAACTCTTCGGCATCGCCGCGCGGGGCGGCCTGTGTGCCGTCAATGTGCCTCATGGACATGGATTTCACCAGCGAAAGGGTAGCGGGCGCACCGCGGGGAGGGGACAATTGAGGGGCGTCGATCGACGGGGACCGCCCCAGGCCATGGAAGTGCCGGAGCGGTCCCTTTTTTTACCCCTGGTCAATCATCCGGTCCAGTGGAGTTGATCGGCAATTTCTGCCGATACTCCCGGAATTGCAAAGTTTGCAAATGCTGCTCAGAGACGTCGAACACCTGATCCGTCCGGGCGATCTGTTCCTGTTTCGCGGTCGCGCACTGCATTCACGGCTGATTCAGCGTGTGACCCGATCTGTCTATTCACATGTGGGCATCGCGCATCGACCTTGCACCTCCGGACGCTGCTGCCTGGACGTCTTGGAAGCGCGGGAAGGGACAGGAGTGGTGACGCATCCACTCCACTCCTACCTGCAGCGGGGTGATGCCGTTGACTGGTTTCAGCTGCACGAAGACGTTTCGATCAACCGAGACAAGGTTGTCCAGTGGGCGTGGGATCGCCGCGGCAATCGCTATGCCAGCTACCACCAGTTGATTCGATCCTTCATCTCTTTGCCGCTGGCCCGGCTGCTGGGCCTCGACACCAAGATCGATGATCGCCGCTGGTTCTGTTCGTTTTTCACCGCCGAGGCCCTTCAGGCGGGCGGCTGGATTCCACCAGGGGACGATCGTCTCCCAAATCATCTCTGTTCCCCCGGGGGCGTATCCCTCTTCCCCTGTCTGCAGCGGATGGGTCCGCTGCGTCTCAATTAAAAAGGAAGCCAAGATGTCTTATTCAACTGCCGATCGCTGGCGGCACAACATTCCCGCAACCGACCGGCCCCGTTTGCGGATGCCGCTGTTTGCCTGCCTGATTTCGGTGCTGATGATCATCATTGGCATGGGGGCAATGGTCTCCCTCGCCAGGGGGGCGGATTGGCATCCGTCTTCAGCGGTGACGCAGACTGCCGATCGACCGGTCACTCCGGAGCTGGTAATCATCGGACAGAGCGGTTGCATTCCCTGCCAACAGCTGAAAGATGCGGCCATGAATGGCGCGATCAGCGGTTACCAGATTTCAATTGTGAACAGTCAGGATCCACTGTATGCGGAGTTTCTGAATGCGGTGCCTCCCTTGGATCAGCCGATGGATCCCAATCGTGTGGGAGCCGTGGGGCGGCGTCCTGTGGCGGGACAACTCTTCCCGATCACATGGATCCGGGGCGCGAACCACTACTGGACCGGATACACGCCAGAAACATTGGCGGGCCTGCAACAATATCTGGCGAACTACAATCCCCGGCGTCTGTCAACGGCGGTGTCTGGCAGCCGGGCAGCGAATGTTGTCTCCCCACAATCGCCCCCCCAGCAATCGCAACTGGCGGAGGCATTTGAAGGGGTCTGTCTGGTGGTGACGGTCGCCAATCTCTCTGACCAGATGCCGGACTTCCGCGCGGACGTGGCCCGGCGGGCGGATCGGGCCTTGAGCGAGCTGGTTCGACAGACAATTGGAGACAAAGCGACGGCCCGCATCATCGCCCAGGTGGCTGATCCAGACCGCTATGACGCTGTCTGCAAAGCCAGCGGCGTGAAGCCCGGCGCCAACGGGATTCCGGTTGCCTGCCAGCTGCTCATTCCTGAACAATTCAAAGGAATGCAAGGGATTATTGCCGCGAAAGCGGAGCAGGCATTAGATCAACACTTTCTGGTTCCGCTGCAGAGCGCCGGAATCAGCGTGATTATTGAGCGGATCCATGGGGAAACCTATGGTGCCGTACTGGAAGCGGCCACGGGTGATCCAGTTGGCGATTCAAGCCCCTTGGACCCGGAGCAGGTCGTTCCGTTTGGGGTGGCTGCCTATTTGTCTGAACGGAGCAATCTCGCCAGGAAGCTGCTGGCCATGCTGGGGCTGTGCCGGGAGTGACCTGACTTCCAATGCCCTCACTCTTCATCCTTCATTCTTTTACTTCTTCCCCTGGAGTTCTCCATGTTTGGAATCCCGATATCCGTCATCCTGGGCGTGGTCTCAGGATTTGCCGTCAATGCTCTGGGCGTGCTGACTTCGCCCGGTGGGTCAATGGTGCTGAAGCTGCTGCCGTCTGCCATTTCTCTGGCTCACACCGTGGCCAGCGGAAAGGATGCGCGCACCGCGGCTGAGAGCTTTTTAGAGAAGGTTCCCGCCGCCCTGGCCGCGAAGCACAAGCCCGAGGAAGTGAGCGAAGATGTCAAAGCCCCTGCGTCCACAGCTGCGAACAAGTCAGCCAAGAAACGTTGACGCCCCCTGTCCAGCACCTGGGATTACGACTCCCGGCGTGCTGACGAAAATCATTGACGGCGACACCGTCGATGTGGAGATCCGCCGTACCGTCCGTGTGCGAATGCTCGATTGCTGGGCTCCGGAGAGTCGGACGAAAGACCTGACGGAAAAGGCCCTGGGGATTGCCGCGAAAGAGCATCTGGCGGAGATTTGCCCTGTGGGATCGCCGGTCACGCTGTTCATGCCGACATCGATCGACGGGCATATTGATTCTGTGTTCACCATGGGCCGTGTGCTGGGGTCGATCTGGTCGGCAGATGATCCCCGAGACCTCGCCCAGCGCCAGCGGGATGCCGGTCATGCCACCCGCACTCAGGAAGAATCCCAGTACAGCGGAGCCGCCAAGCGGAAACGCAAGAAGTCTGCCGGCTAATCACGTCATTTTCCCCTCTCATTTCTCCCCTCTGCACGGAAGCCCCCAAATGTTAACACGCGAAGAATCGGAGACGTTACTCCGGAGCCAAGTGGCGCTCCAGAATGCCGTGCTGATTGTGCTGGATGAAGTCAAGTTTCTCCGCCAGCAGGTGGCGGAACTGACCCGTTTCGACTGTCCCCCCGGAGTGCGGGCGGCAGTGCAGCTGACAGCGGCACTCCCCGATTACATGGCCGGATTGGTCGTTGATCAATTCGAACTGATTCATCAATCCGTTCTCGATCGGATTAAACACGAGCAAGGAAATGTCCATGTCCCAGCCCCGGCTGTCGAGTCATGATGCAGGGTCGACAGCTCCGCACGCGAAAGCGTTCGCGGCGTCCATCCGCCAGCGACCGACAGCGGAGCACGAGTTCCCAGCGTGGCTACGACGCGAGATGGAGGAAGTCCTCCAGTGCGTTCCTACTAGCTCCTGTGAATGCACTGTGCAGGGAGTGCCGGAAACGCGGGAAGCTGACGGCAGCCACCTGCGTGGATCACATCATTCCCCATAAGGGAGACCGGCATCTGTTTTGGGACAAAACCAATTGGCAGCCGCTTTGCCATCAGTGCCATTCGATCAAAACTGTGAAAGAAGATGGCGGCTTCGGGAGACAGATCAAACATGGCACGCACTCGCAAACGCAAGATGCTCACACCAGCCCTGCAACAGGAACTGGCGATGCAGATTTTGGAGATCCGGGAAGAGGGCCAGCGTCTGCGGGCAGAGCATGACAAGCTGCTCTCCCGCCTGCTCCAGAGCGTGAGGCCCGGTGATGTCATTGACCTGCCTGACAGCGCTCATCATCCGCGACGTCGAGTCACAGTTGCGGATCCGTTCTTGGATCAGTTCGGGGGCATTGTCCCCGTTGTTTTACATCAGCCTGTCCAGCGGTTCCGCCTGGACATCGAAACCATTGAGGAGACGTTATGCCCGAGTTCACCAGACCCGTCCGCACAGGCCCAGGGCGAGCCGTGACAGTCTCGCTTCAAGTCGATGATTATTGTCTCGCCAAGAACGAGGCAGAGATGTTGGGGGTGTCTGTGAGTGCATGGATTGCAGGCATGTTGGCACAACCTCTTGACGTTCTGAGAGCGGCTGCCGAGGCGGCATCTCAACCGCAGGAATTTGAGGAAAATACCGGTGAGACGGCGTGATTTTGCGGGTTTTGGCACGGTCGCTGATCGACCGCATCGAAATGCAGCAGAGGGGGGGGGCGGGAGGTTGCCCGGCCCCCAAAGAAACCGCACTGTCTTCAGCTCGCGTGTAATTTGGCAGAAAATGGTGGGGGGGGCTTGGAGGCGGGGGGCTTTTGTTTTTCGCGATTCATTTCGCGCGTGAAAATAAAGGGTGAACCAATTGGCTGGAGTGAAGGGCCGGAGTGGGCGGAGAAAAAAACCCGCTGCCGAGAAAAAGAGGCAGGGGACGTTTCGCCCGGATCGGGATTGTGACGCCGTCGATTTCCCCGCCGACTCCGGCCCGCCGATTCCCAAAGGCTTGCATCCCAAAGCCGTCAAAGAATGGGAGCGGCTCGCGCCGATCTGCATCAAGTTAGGTCTGCTGACAGATGGCGACTGGATGGCGTGGGAGGTTGGTTTCTGTGCGTATTCCACGTGGTGGGAAGCGCGTGAACAGATTAACCATCCCAGCAAATGGACCTTCATGACCGACAAAGGTTACGAGGGGATGGTCCCGCAGATCACCATCGCCAAACAGGCGGCTGCCGGAGTCATGCAGTTCTGCCGTGAGTTCGGACTGACCCCCTCCGCGCGCGGATCACTCAAGATCAACCCGCCCGAACAGCAGTCCGCCGACCCGATGGAGGCAATGCTCAATTGACAACGGCACGCCGCAAGCCTAGTCGGTCACGCGCGTCGGCTGCTCCGGTCTCTCCGCATGCTGCTGACATTGCTGCCTATATGAAGGGCGTTCTCTCCGGAGAAATCGTCGCCAGTCGGCGGGTAATTGCCGCCGTCAAACGCCAGCTGCGGGATCTCGAGCGGTCACGCAAGGACTGGGAGTTTGAATTCGATCCGGCGACGGCTGATCGGGTCATCAACTTTATCCAGTGCCTGAAGCACACGACGGGCGAATTTGCGGGCCAGCCGTTTCTGCTGATGCCGTGGCAAAAATTCGTCATCGCGGTCTTGTTCGGCTGGCGGCATAAGACCACCAAGCTCCGCCGGTTCCGCCGCGCGTTCATCACTATCGGACGTGGCAACGGGAAATCCCCGTTGGGGGCAGCCATGCTGCTCTACCTGCTCTGCGCGGACGATCCTCCGGAGCCGCGCGCCGAAGTCAAGATCGCTGCCACCGAACGGGGCCGCGCCGCGGCGAACAGTGGAGCCATGATCGTCTTCAATGAATGTTGCCGGTTCATTCGCCATTCTCCCGCTCTGTCACGCGCCTGCAGCATTCTCACGGAAGCCATCGTCTTCAATAAAACCGAAGGGGTCATTAACCCATTGGGTAAAGAGGCAAAAACTAAAGACGGATTTAATATTCATGCGTACCTGGCTGATGAACTGCATGAGTGGCGTGAAGAGCATCAGGGGACATGGGATAAGCTGGAAACGGCGATGGGGAAACGCCGGCAGCCGCTGGGGATTGCCATCACTACTGCCGGCACGAATTACAGCGTGCTCTGGAAACGGATTCATGAGCAAGCCACAAAAGTTATCAAAGGTGTCTATGCGGATGAGAGGCTGTTCGTTTTCCTGGCAGAAATCGACATCGAAGAGGACGGCTTGCCCGGTGATGATCCATTTGATCCGGAAGCGGAAGCCAAAGTCTGGCCGAAAGCAAATCCTAACCTGGGGATCTCTGTAAAAACCGATCACCTTCACGAACTGACCAACAAGGCAAAGCATGATGCCAGCGAAAAGTTTTTACTGCTGCGCTATCACCTGAACGTTTTCACAGCCGGTGTCGAACGCATCATGAACATGGCCGAATGGGCGGCATGTGATGAGCTGGAGTTACCGGAACTCGACCGACGTGTTTGCCATGGTGGAATTGACCTGGGTTGGCGTGACGATTTGGCGTCTTTCTATCTGTGTTTTCCTTTGCCGGACCAGCGCTATGCCGCGATGGGGTGGAACTGGATTTGCGAGGATGCTCCCAAACGAGATTTGTCACGGGAGCCGTGGGCAACATGGATCAAACAAGGGAAGCTCATTGTCACACCCGGGGACGTCTTTGACCCGGCACAGATCATTGCCAAAGTGGCCTGGGCCAAAAAGCGGTATCGGTTGCAGACAATCGCACTGGATCCCAATAACGCCCGCTCCGTCGAGGTGGAACTGGTCAATCGACATTCCGTGCAGGTTTATAGTTGCGGTCAAAACCCAAAAAAATTCAATGAACCGATCAAATCTCTGCTGGAAACGGTCTCTGATCAGCGACTCGTTACCGGAAAAGATCAACTTTTGGCCTGGGCGGCATCGAACATGATCGTGCATATCGGTCGTGATGGACTGATGATGCCGGACAAGAAGAAGTCCATGGAGAAAATCGATCCAATCGTGGCTTTTCTGATGGCTTATAGCGAGTGCCTGTATGCCGGCGCACCGAAGGCGGCGTACAACGAACGCGGACTGCGCCGCATTCGGGAAGTTTCGTCAGATTAAGGGCTCACTTTGCGGAAAACTCACTCAGTATGGCACCCTTCGCCCGCCCTGCTCCGCCAGCGGGCAGGAAAACAGGCGGAAAAACGCCAGCAAAGCCCCATGCAGCGGTTTCTGACCGCGCGGCGGATGGGGAAGTCCACCGCCAGCAAAATCGTCATCAACGAAGACACCGCACTGAAAATTTCGGCGGTCTTTTGCTCTGTGCGGATCCTCTCCGGGCTGATGGCGACGATGCCAATCGATGTTTACGAGCGCAAAGGAGCCGGCCTGTCCGATGCCAAGGTTTCCAGCCATCCGCTGGCGGAATTGCTGGGGACTCGCCCGAACAGCTATCAGGTGCCGGCGGTATTTGAGGAACAACGGCAGGCCCATCTTTCGCTCTGGGGCAATGCCTATAGCGAGCTGATATTCTCCCGCCGGGGGGCGGAGGTGATCAGCGCCATCAATCATCACCCCTACAACGTCGAACCGTTCTGGGACGATCAGAACCGGGCTTACGATGGTCTCCCTCGTCTGTGCTACCGGATCGCCGGGAAGGAACTGACGATCGATGCCAGCCAGATGAACCATGTTCCCGGCTTCGGGTTTAACGGCATCGAAGGGTTATCGACGCTCTCCGCGGGGGCGGAATCATTCGGTCTGGCCGCCAGTAATGATAATTTGGTCGCGCAGTTCAACGGCAATGCAGCGAAGCCGTTCTTGATCATTACACATCCCGGAGTGCTGGACGAAGGCCCCTACAACAGGCTCGCGCGGGATGTGCGCGAGGAATATTCCGGGGAGAATTCGTACGGAACATTGATTCTGGAAGAGGGGATGGAGGCAAATCCCCTGACGATTCCGTTCAAGGATCTGCAGCATCTGGAATCGCGGAAATTCCAGGGCGAGGAAATCACCTCGCGCTGGTTTGGTCTGCCCCCGCATCTGGCGGGATATCTCGACAATGCCCACTACGACAATATTGAGGAGCAAGACCGGGCATTGCTGGTGTTCACGCTCGCGCCGATGATTTTGCGTCGAGAACAGGAATGGAACCGGAAAGGGTTCAGCCCCGCGCAGCAGGGCCGGTTTTATGTCAAATACAACGTGGACGGCTTGCTGCGGGCACAGCAGAAAGAACGCTATGAGGCGTTCAAATCCGCGATTCAGGCCGGCTGGAAAACCGTCAACGAAATCCGCAAGCTGGAAGATCTCCCGCCCATTGCTGGAGGTGATGAGCTGCCCCGGCCCGCGAACATCTGGGGGAAGCCGGATGGGGCTGCGCCGGGAGTCGCAAAAGACCAGCGGGAGTTTCAGCGGCAGATTGAAGAGCGCACGGATGCTGTCCCGGTCCCTGCTCCCCAGATCGATCACAGGCTGGCCGCTCTGACGCTGGATGTGATTCAGTCGCTCCAGCAGGCGGAAAAGATCCACGCCGAGCGGGCCGCGCGGCATCCGGATGCGGCCATTCGCATCCGGGAATGGTATGAAGGACATGAGCTGAAAGCCCTGGACAAGCTCAAGGGCTTGCAACCCGAAGCCCGCGCCGTGCTGGCTCATTACCGCGAACACCGGGAGCAGCTGCTGCGGGCGGTTTCCGATGCCGATCCGTTCCGGGCCGTGGAGGCCTGTATCGCAGGCTGGAGCGATGATCCACAGCGGCTGGCGAAGCTGCTGGCCACATAAGGGAACCGCCATGAAGAGACAGACGGCATCCATGCTGTTTCATGTCGCTTATAGAAAGATCATTCAATGAATATCGAACGCCGATTTTTGCAGCTCGAAACCCGAGCAGATGAGACTGACAAGAACACCCTGACCGGCTACGCGGCAGTCTTTCACAAAGATGGGGACGCCGGCACGCAGTTTGATCTGGTTCCGGGGCGGTACATTGAGCGCTTTGCCCCGGGGGCGTTTGATGAGACGTTGAAAAGCGATGACATCCTGTGCCTGTTCAATCACGAGCGGTCATTCGTTCTGGGACGCAACAAAGCGGGGACGCTGACGCTCTCTGTTGATGCACGCGGTCTGAAATACAGCTGCGCATTGCCGGATACCAGTTGCGGGCGGGATATGCGGATTTCGCTGGAGCGGCGGGACGTGTCCGGCAGCTCCATTGGTTTCGTGGCGGAGCAGGTGACCTGGACTGAAGTGGAGGATGGCCCGACGATCCGCCTGATTGAGCGGGCGAAGCTCTTTGATGTGTCTCCCGTGACCTATGCCGCCTACCAAGGGACAGAAGCCTCTCTGCGTTCAGCGGGGACGCTGGATGACAAGTTGCAGGCGGAGCTGGATGCACTGCATTCGAAAGGTCGGGAACGCCGGGACAGGATCCGCAAGCTGAAGATCGCAGAACTCCGCCAGAAAATGTGGTGCTGAATGGGCAGCAAAAAACCACAGCCAGTTCCCGATCGTGCCAAGCCGCCGCCACCTCCGCCGCCACCTCCGCCGCCGAAGAAGAAGAAATGCTACTGCTGCAAATGCTGTTGCAGAGGGTGCTGTGAATGAATCGCAAGGCCGAACGCTGGGCCGCGAAGATCCGGCAGATGCCCCCAGCGGAGCGGAAAGCGGTCATGCTGCGGTTGATCGACGCGATCCGTGGATGACCTATCGGAGCTCCGTCACCTGCAGGCCCAGCACGCTGGCCAGCTTGTCAGCGGTTTCCAGCTTCAGAGAGCGTTCGCCCCTCATGAAATAATCAATCATCTGCGGGCGGATGCCCGCCTGCTGTGCCAGCCGATAATGAGTCTGGCCCGATTTGGTGATCGCCTTTTTCAGGGCGTCCGTGATGGTGGATTGGCTCATTTTCCTGCCTCCAGCAGTTGACGGGCATTCTCGGGATGGCCATCGAGAAGGGCGCTCAGGGCCGCTTCCAGCGCCTTGACGCGGGAGTCCATGTGTTGCCACATCATTTCCCTCGCCTGCTCCAGATTGTCCGCGTAGGCCGCTTCTTCTTCCGCAATGATCCGTTGCTGGTAGGCCTTTTGTTCCGGTGTGGCTTGCAGGATCACGCGACGGCTGCCGGATGCCTTGGCCAGCCTCGCCTGTTCAAGTTGTTCCGAAGTCAGTTCAAACTTGTCCATGATCAACGCTCCACTTCAAAGGCTGTGACAGGTTCCAGATAGGTTTCATCAATCTGTTCATAAACGCAGAAAATCCAGCGGCCGTCTTCCAATTGTCCCTCTGCGAAATGCCGCCCCGTTTTCCGGGTCAGACCGGTCCGGGCCGGTTTCATTACAACAGACTCAAATTCATCGGGAGTAATGCCATGCTGGGCGACATGATCAATCGTTTCTTCCGTCCACAGGCAAATGTACCAAGGCATTTTTCCGGCTCCCGTTGTGATGGGAATATTCTATCTTATTTGAGACAGATATCTCAAGTGAGATAGAGGGAGGTTTCGGGATTTTTGGGAAAAAGAAGGGCTGCCGGCTCTCTTTCCCCTGGTCAATCACGTTTTTCGCCCCCTCTGCGCACCGCCCCCCGCAGAGGGTGCAAGCGGGTGAAAACGTACAGACGGATTCACCCCGGTGATGGTTTTGGCCCCCCGTGCAACGGTTTGGAGGCCGCAAGGATGTTTTCGGTGGCGCGGGTGCGCCAGTCCTCATGGAGGGGCAATGGATCCTTTTTTGGATTTGGATAAAGAGCTGGAGTTTTCTCAGTACGAAGTGCGCAGTCTGATTGAAGGCCGCGTCAAAATTCTGGCGGAGCTGGAAAAACTGGGACCGGGCGGTAATCTCGCCGATCCGGCTCATGAGCAGCGGTATGACGGGCTGATCGACCGGGCCACGAAGCTGGATGCCTATCTCGATTCTGCCAAGCGTGTCGAGAAGCGATCCAGCGCACTGGCCGCCCTGCGTGCCAATGGCAACAAAACGACCGGCAGCGGCGTCCCCGCCGTACCTCCGCCGGCCAACTACCGCGCTGCAGAGCCTGCGGAAGAGCGGGATCTGCTGGAAAATCTGGATGGCGGTAAGCACAAATACAGCATCCTCAAAGCAGTGGAGTGCATCCGTTCGCATCGTCCCGTGGATGGCCTGGAGGCCGAAGTTTCTCAGGAGATTGAGAAGCGGACCGGCAAGGCGGCCACCGGGTTTTATGTCCCCTGGACACTGCCGATTTATGGCTCCGCGCCGGAACAGCGGGCCTTTGACTCAACAGCCGGAACGGGACTGATCCCGAAAATTCAGGCCCGGACGCTGGTGGATGTGCTGCGAAACCGCATGGTCATGGCCCGCATGGGAGCCACCATCATGAGCGGCATGGTTGGCATCTTCGATCTGCCCAAGAAAACGGCAACCAGCGCTGCCTACTGGGTTGCCGAGGCCGGTGCCCCCACTGCCAGCAATGTGACGGTCGGTCAGATTGAGTTCACGCCAACCACCGTGGGAGCTTATACAGACGTCACCCGGCGGCTGATCAATCAGTCCAGCTTTGATGCCGAGAAGATCACCCGCGATGACATTCTGGCTGTGTTGCAGCTGGAACTTGACCGGGTGGGTCTGAACGGCTCCGGCAGCTCGAATCAGCCCAAAGGAATTTTGCAGGATTCCGGCGTTTCGGCGGTCTCCATCGGGACTGATGGGGGAGCGTTGACATTCGCGAAACTGGTTGAGCTAGAAACAGCCGTGGCCGCCGCGAATGCCGACCTGGGGACGCTGGGATATGTCACCAGCGCCAAAGGGCGCGGGCAGGCAAAGACAATCAAGAAGGATGCCGGCTCTGGCATTTTCCTGTGGGAAAATGATGAGATGAACGGCTACCGGGCGATGGCCTCGAACCAGATCCCCAGCGACCTCGAAAAAGGGGACGGGGAAAATCTGACGGCGGTCATCTTCGGGAACTTCGCCGATGCCGTGTATGCCATGTGGGGCGGGATCGACATGAACATTGATCCGTATTCGCTCTCCACCAGCGGCGGCGTGCGGATTGTGATGCTGGCGGATTGCCAGTTCAAACTCCGCCGAACGGAATCGTTCGCGAAGATTGTCGATGCCGCCACGACATGATGAGGATGAACCTGACGGCGGGGGCTGCGGGCCGGCCCCCGCCGGTTTTTTTCGGCCCCTGAATCCACGAAACATTTCTGTATTAACAAATGTGAGGCCCACATGAGTGCTGCCCTGGTCACTGTCACGCTGCTGATGGGAATGCTGATCGGAACTCGCTGGATGAAGCCGGGCGAGACGATCGACATGGAAGAGGACTACGCCAAAGAACTGGCTGCCATGAAACCGCCTCGGGTACAGATTGGCGGGACCGTTCCGCAAGCTGCTCTCCCCGCTGATCATGACAAGTCCGGATCCGAGATGGAATCTGATCCAGATGCGGAATCCGACAGCCAGTCGGACAATTCTCTGGAAACATTCGGGTTTGCCGGGAAAACCCTGCACCTGTTGCAGGCGGCGGGCATCAGCACTGTGACGCAGCTCCGAGAAACTATTGACGCTGGCACCAAGATCGAAGGTGTGGGCGAAAAGACTCTGGCCAGCATCCAGGCGCAGCTGGAAGCGGCTGCCGAATAGTTTGACGGCGGGAGCGCCCCCGGTGTTCCGGGCGCGGCAGCAACGGCGTACACCGGCGCGAGACGCTGCCGCCCCGCTGGTCTTTTATTTTTTTGAGGATTTGCATGGCCTCGCTGGTTGTCTTAACTCCGCCGCCGCTGCCGCTCTCCGCTGCCGACATCCGCGCTCAGTGCCGGATTGACGACAACGGAGAGGATGCATTGCTGGAAGAGTACATCGCAGCGGCGTCACGCGAAGCCGAAGAGATCACCGGCCGTCCGGTGGGGGAAACGGTCTATCAATTGCGGCTGAACCGTTTCCCCCTTGACGGAGATCCGATCCTGCTGCCCCGCCCACGTGCGGTCACAGTGGAATCGGTCACGTATACCGATCAATCTGGAGAGTCACAGGAGCTGCCGGCCGAGTCACGGCAGGATGACCTGTTCAGCGAGCCGGCGCGGATTTATCCCGCCGTTGAATCACAGTGGCCGGAGACGTTGGCCGGGGCCATTAATGTCGTCGTGATCACTTTCACGGCTGGCGCTGAGATCGTTGACCCCTTGTTTCTGCAGGCCATTCGGCTGGCAGTCGGGGACTGGTACGAGCACCGGGAAAGCACAGTCGACGGCAAGCTCACCCAGCTGCCGAGCCTGCCCAACGGGTTCGATCGATTGCTGAGAACACTTCGATTCCGCTCTCGCGAGCTGGAACGTTTTTTGATGGATCACTGAGGAATTGAGACATGGGACATTGGCTGCTGCCCTGGCTAATTGGGCTGAGACCGAAGGCGAAACCGACGCCAAAACCGTGCGAGCATCCCATCGAATATGTTCGGAGGATGCCAGTTAATCCGCCCGTGCGCGATGAACTCAGGGCAACCGACTGGCAGGAATGCACGAAGTGCGGCATGCAGCGGCTGATCCATCACATTGCCGAAGACTGGCAGGTTCCTCGAGTCACACCCTGACTCAGTCACGCTCTTTCCTGACCTCTTTCCCCTTTCCCCTCTCTACCTCATGTCTGCCGGTCAGTACCGTTATCGCATCCGTATTGAGGCTCCCACGCGCACCGTCAATCCTGACGGGCAGACGGTGACAGTCTGGCCGTCCGAACACGATGCCCCCTTTCTCGCGCTCTGGGCAAACTACTTCATCAGTAGCGGAGACCAAGGGGAGCATCACAAACAGCAGCAGACGCAGGTGAATGCGATCTTCCGCGTCCGCAGCACACCGGCAGCCAGGTCAGTCACGCCAGGAATGCGGGTCCGGTTTCGTGGTCAGATCTATGAGATCGCCACGGCGGAGGACATTGACGGACGTAACCGGGAAGTTGTGATTCAGACGACAGGGACTCGCGCAGCATGAATATTCAGGCGGCAATTCGTTCTCTGCTGGTGGCTCATGAGGAGATCAGCGATCTGGTGGGGGATCAGGTTCGTCCCGACAAGTTGTCAGAAAAAGACTCTCTGGCGATTCGTCCGGCCATCATCCTGGAGCTAGGGACGTTCAGCGATCTGGCCGACCTGAGTGGAACCAGCAGCAATGAAGCCGATGGCACCGTGCTGATTATCTGCTGTGCCCACACCCGGGCGGAAGCGGGAGAGGTAGAAGCCACTGTGAAATCTGTCCTGGATGGTTATCGCGGCGGCAGTTCCGGGCTGTCGTTGGAAGCCTGCAAATATCAATCGACCAGTTACGAGCATGAACCACCGGATGAAGATTCTGATTCAAAAGACTGGTATTTAAACGTGGCGACGTATTACGTGTTCGCGCGGGCTTGAAGTTGATCAAAACAGGGGGCATGACATGACAAAATATCCAAGTATCGGAACGCTGATTCAGACGGCAATCTCCAGCGTGCTGGTAACCGTGGCAGGCGTGACGGCGATCAACTTCCCGGACGGCGAAGTCCTGTTCTGGGACGCCACGGCGCTTGACTCCACGTACGTGGAAGATGGCGAACTCGCGGGGTTGTCGACAACCGGGGAATGCTCCGGCGACGGGTTCTACGATCCGGCCGACACGGTGCAGATCGCGCTGTTCGGTGATCTCACCAGTGGCGGTGCTTACCGCGACTGGGCGATTGTGCGACCGGCTGCCGACCCGGAAGACCCTCCCGTTCCGGTCTGTTCTTTCAATGGCTCGATTAAAAAGTTCACGCCGAAAGCGGCCGTTAAAGACGGTCTCAAAATCGACTGGGCCGTGAAGCTCCGCACGATCGCGGAATATAGCGACGGCACTGAAGAAGGCGGCGGAGAAACCTGAGACACCTTTCGCGATGGCCGGCAGCCCCGTCAGCAATGACGGGGCTGCCGGCCAGTGAGTTTAGTTTCGGCAACACCTTTAATTCAGGAATCGACCATGCCGCCCATTAAAAATGATTACCGCGTCCGCCTGATTAAAGACTGCCGGGCGATCAACCCTGAGTTCAATCCATTACAGGAAGTTGGACCGCAGAATCCTCGGTTTGTGACGTTCAAAGCGGGCCGGGAACTCTCTGGTCCCCATGCGTGGCTGCTCTGCCGGCCGGACGCTTACTTCGATGACGTGAAGGCCGAGCCTCTGGACGATTTCACGCGCGCCCGCGTGGAGCGCGAGGAACGTCGTTCCGCCGCGATCCTGGCCGCCCGCGAAAAACGCCTGCAGGCCGAAGCGGCGATGAAAGCTGCCAAGAAACGTCGTAACCGCTAATACACCCGGCGCACCTCTCCCCAGGCCGATCACGTCTTGACCTGGGCGACGTGCATCAAGGCCGGGTCTTTCTCCCTCTTCTTTTCTCTGGAATTCCTCATGGCTGTCACTCGTGAAAAACTGCTGGCATTCGGCAAAAAACGTCGATTCGAAACTGTTTCCATTCCAGGCCTGGGCGACGTACGGATTCGATCGCTCAAGGAACTCGAGCGCTCCCAATTTGAGCGGGACTATCAGGGGACTGACAATCCCGATCGACAGCTGGAGGGAAAACGGGCACTGATTGCAGCCTGCGTGTGCAATGAGGACGGGGAACCGCTCCTGACCGCTGCTGACATTGCCGAGTTGGCAGAGCATGACGGCGCCTTCACCGGGTTTCTGTTCGATAAGTGCTGGAAGCTGTGTGGGTTTTCCCGACTCGACATTGAAAGCATCGTGGGAAACTTACAGATGACCCCCGCCGCCGATTCGCCGTAACACTGGCCCGTACGTTTGGACGCTGGGACATTGATCAGTTCCTGAGTGAGATCGAACCGTACCAGTTTGATGAATGGTATGCCGCCTATCTGCTCTCTCCCTGGGGAGAAGAGCGGGAAGACTGGCGACTGGGCATGCTGGCCTGTGCGATGGAGACGCTGTTTTGCGCACATGCGGGCGTTGATCCCAGCTGGGATCTGGGGGATTTTCGATATGGATCGAACGACGACCCGGAAGATGATCCCGATTTTGATCCACTGGCAAAAGATGCACAACCGGCAGAAATGCAGATTGCCATTTTGCAGCAGGTGGCTGCGCGGCACCGGGGGCGATGATGCAGGGCATGGAAGAGCTGGAAGCGGCCATCCACGATCTGGCGAATGAGTTTCCCAGACAGGTTTCCACCGCGTCCGTGAATGCGGCCTTGGGAGTGATGGTCCGTGCTCTGCAAAGGGCGGCCCCCACGGGCAAGACGGGAAAACTCCGCCGCTCTCCCGGAAAGACCGTGAAACGCCGATCCGATGGAGCGGCGGGGAAAGCCGGGTTTGATGTGGGACAGAGTGCGGCCACGAAAGATGTGCGCGGACCTCATGCGCATCTCTACTATCTTGGCACACAGAAACGCTATCGGACCGGCTCCAAGGGGAAACCGCCCAAAGGGATCGGCGGGCGGTATCGGCCTGTTGAAATGCTGATCCGGCGCGGGGTCTATGCGCCGGATGTGGCGAAATACAAACGCCGAACCGGTTCGGCGCCGGCTCATTCTGGAATGGCTTCCGTGCTGAATGCCGCTGTGCCCGACGCGATGCAGGCGATGGTGAATGTTGCGGAAAAGAAGCTACAGGATCTGACGGAACGGGGGAAATGAAGCATGGCCACGATCGGGGACCTGGTTGTCAAACTCCGTCTGTCAAATGGGACGTTCCGCCAGAACATGCAGGATGCGGGCCGTCAGGCCCAACAGCTCGATTACGACATCGTGAAGCTCGAACGCTCCACGTTGCTGGCAGAGGACTCCACGGCCCGCCTGGGACGGGCGATGGCTTCGCCGATTTATCGGGCGCAGCAATGGGCCACTGCGCAGGCGAAATCCAATCAATCCGTGATGCAGGCCCGGGCCGCCAATGATCAGCTGGCTGCCGGCCTCGCCAACTCGACAGTGCAGACCAATCTGGCCACGCAGGCCAGCTTGAAGCTGGACCGGGAAATCATGGAGACCCAGCAGCAAACCAAGCTGCTGGCCGCCACGCAGGCCGATGCATCGATGCAGGCCAAACAGCTCGCGCTGTCCGAGGCCCAGGCGGCGCAGGCACTGGTTCAGACAAAATCTGCCACCGCGCAGCTGGCAATATCCGCAAAGAGTGCCGCAATAGCCGAAAGCAATCTGGCCATGGCAGCAGAGCAGATGCTGCAACGCTCGCTGCAGGCGGCGCAAGCACAGCAACAGTTGGCCACAGCTACAGAACATTTTGGGAGAACAGCCACAGTCAGTGCAGCCACGATGCGCCGGTATCGGAGTGAATTTGCCAAGGGGGCTGCCGCAACGGCTGGGCTTGGCATGTCGAGTGGCAAGGCTCAGCTGGCAATTTCTCAACTGATCTTTGCTGTGGATGATGCATCTACAGTGTATGGCACTGCTGGACTTTCCGGCGCTGTGCGTGCTGCGGGGAACAATCTGACGATGTTCGCCAGCCTGCTGGGTGGACCATATGCGCTCGCCGCTGCCGTGGCACTTTCCGCTGGCATGCAGCTCTATTTGACGTTCACTAAAGAAGCGAAAGCCGCTGATAATGAGACAGAAGCAATTAAACGGCAGATTGCCGCGCTGAGAGAACGTGCGCATCTCTTGGGTGTTTCCACGACTTCCGACAAGGCAAACAAAAATGTCGATGAGCTGCGATCCGAACTGCGTGAAATCGAGATCCAGAAAAAGCTGCTGCAACAACAACAGTCAGACGCACAGAATAAGTCCCGCATGGCTCACATCGCTGACAAAGCCACTTATTGGAACTATGTGTCTGGCGGTATTAATTCTCAGCAATACATGTTCGCCCGGGCTCACAAAGATGAAATCGCCGAAGCTGTCCGACAGAGGGACCTTGCCAAAGCTGCCGCACAGGAATTGATTGTTGTTGCCGAGCGTCAATCACAAGCTGAGGCCCATATTAACGCACTGCTCAAACAGCGATCTTCTCTCTACAAGAGGGAAACCGGCGGAGCCATTGCCGAACTGACTCGTCAGCAATTGGAATTCAATGCGCAGAATGACGCGAGGCGAGCCGAAGAGCAGAAAAAACAATCAGAGACTGAACAGCAAGCCAAGATCTCCGTAATGAGGTGGGGGTTTGATCAACAGCGTGAACGCTTCCGGGAGATTCGACCAGATCTTGCCCAAAAAATGGATGTTGCAGATCAATATCGCGAGCGCATGACACAGCTAAATGCTGTGGGTTTGGCAATGCCGAAAGCGATGCGTGATCAGATTGCAAACGGTTTCTTGGGTTCCGCATTGCAGCAGATGAAAAAATTAAGTGTTTCCGACCCAGCGCGCGGACCAGCCGGTCTTGAGCAGGGCAGTCGGGAATCGCTGGAGCGGATCCGTCAGCGTGATCTTGAGCGATCCGCACCAAAGCAGACTCAGGAACAGTTGCTGCAAGAGCTCGTTAAGTTGATTAAAGCATCCAGCACAATCGAGAAGACGCAAAATGAAACGCTGTCGAAAATCCTCATAAAACAGCCTACGGCATCTGATCTTCGCTGACATTCTCGCTCTCCGCGCACCGCGACGACTCGGGGGCGGAGGGAATCGTTATGGCAGTTGTTGGAACTCCCCGGGAAGTCTCGGGACGGCCGGGGGGCATGGTCGGGACGCTCGATTCTCGGACCGCACAGCGGACGTGGAACATCACCGTCAATTCTACGGCGGATGATGCGTTCACCATTCACGCGTCCGTTGGCGGGCTGTTGCCGGGTCTGTTCGCCTCGCATCCACAGAATCTTTTTTTTACGTGCCGAAGCCTCCGCTACGAAGAGACTGACAGCCGGTTTCACTGGCGGGCAATCGCCGATTATTCCTGTTCGCCACTGAGCAGAGAAGAAGAAGAGCGGGCCACCACGCCCAACCCGATGGATCGAGCGTTGCGGGTGGAAGTGGATTCTGTGGAGTTCGAGAGATACGCCACGAAAGACATCAATGGCTATGGTCTGGTCAATTCGGCGAACGATCCCTACTCCGCGCAGGCGGTGGAAGATTCCCGCACGGTACTGATGATCGAGCGGAATATTGCAAACTGGTCCGGTGGCTGGGAGCTGATCAACAATACGCTGAATTCCGGTGCCGTCACGTTCACGGATGGCGTCACATCGCGCACGGTTCCTGCTGGATGTGGATACATCAAGCGCATTCGGAGAAGCTCGCTCCGAAAAGAAAACGGCTACGTGTTCTATATCGCCAGCGCCGAAGTGCATGTCAAAAGCGATGGTGAAGAATGGCGGATGCACCTGCTGGATGAAGGCTATTACCACTTGCAAACTGATGCCGGAAAGCAGAAGAAATCCTATATCAAGGTCTGGGACGATGAGACCAAAGCGGCGGTGAACACTCCCACGGAGCAGCTCCTGGACGGCACTGGCCATATTCTTGACGATACCGATAGTGATGGGGTGGTGGATTTTGGAAGCACGGGCACCAAGCACGATCCCGTTTTCATCGACTTTGACATGATCAGGGAAGCGGACTGGTCCAGCCTCCCGTTCTTCTCCTGACCTCTTTCCTCTACCTGTAACATGTCCGGAATCATCCTCACCCAATCCGCCGCTGATCGTCTCCGGCGCCAATTGCGGGACACTGAACGCAGGCCAGTGAGCAAGCTGCCGAGGCTGGGGCGGAAGTACCGGAGCGTCTCTGTTCAGGAAAAGTGCCCGGAGGTCGATGTCTTGACCTTGTTCGGCCCCATTACCGGCGGAACGGTGAAGTTGCGTTATCGGCTTCAAGATGTCACAGCTGATGCCGTGCTGGACTGGGATACAGACGCAGATACGGCGCAAGCCACGCTCATTTCATCGCATTCAAAAATCAATTCTGGCGATGTCTTCGTGGTCGGTGGACCCTGGCCGACTGTCTCGCTGCACATTATCTGGGATGGCCAGTACAAGGGGAAATATGTTTTTTTCCCGGCTGTAATCCCCGACTTAACCGGCGGGGGAACGTGCAATTTCTGGAAGGCGTCTTCCTCAAACTGGAGAGGTTACTACTCCTGATGTGCTGTCCATCCACCGCAATCATGCCCAAGTGGGCCTCGCTGTTTAAAGTTCGCCTGTCCGATGGCGCGGTGATCTGGTGGTCAGCCAAGGGCAGAATGGCCAATGGCGCACTAATTAGAGATTATACATTCCGGACAATGTCCGTTGTCGTGTCTGGAGATCTGGTCTATGAAATTGGTGGCACTTTTTATCCAACGGGACCGCAGCGATCTTTTGCCGTTCGGGACGACATGGGGCCAACGTATGATTCTTTTTACGACTCCATCGCGCCGGATATCGAGCACCAAGCGAACTTCACACACGGCATCTTAAATTCGTCCGGCGATCATATTTGGATGCCATCCCCTCTGATGGTGCATCGAGTCGAGGCCAACAGCGGAAAATGTGTCTTTGAAAAAAGTATCGACTCCTCATTCGTTGCCAATATTGGCGACGGAAACACGCCATACCTGAAAGAGAGCAACCCCGAACGATGGGTGGCATCGGCGCCCTCTGATGGATTCGTGAACTGGGACAACAACTCACTAATGGTGAGGAGTTATGACAATAGTGGATCCAGCCGAGGAACTCTGTCAGGTGTCCGGTGGTTTTGCGATCATGATGCGGATCATTTCATCTGCGTTCGACAGGCGACATCTCCGCTGGTTGAAAAACGCCTCAAAATCAATCCGGCGGGGTCTCCTACCGACACCTTTCCGGGATTGAGCGTCTACATCCCCGACAAACTCTCCTCGAACGGAAAGAATGTCTCTTTCACGAGAAATGGAACTGCCTTCGTACTGAATGAAGACTTTGATGTCATCGTCGAAAGCGGAGATCCGACATTTTCAATGACTGGAGGCGGGTCAAATCCTTACCTCACAGCAACGGGAACGGATGGGATCTACCTGCTGTTCAACAAATACAGCAGCTATTCCGATGGAAAGCTGCTGATTCGAAAACTGACTGATGACGGCTTGGCATGGTCGAAAACGCTCAACACTGTCGATGTTTCAAATACTTTCTACTATGTCACTCGCGTTATTGAGCGTGATGACGTGGTGTATCTCTCAGGTTGGTGGAAAGATGCTGATTCCGGAAAGATCATGAATCTGGCAGCACTGGACGCAGAGACGGGTGATGTCATCTGGCAACGGCAGCTTGTAAAGCTGACCTCAGAGTCTCTGGGCGGAGCGACCATCAATAGCCCGGGACTGCACTTCACATTTAAGGGGGAGTTCCTGTTTCTGGCCTGCAACGGCACCGTGAAAATTGGCTGATCACCCATCCCAGCCGGGGAGTTCCTGGAACTCGTCCCAGCTGATTTCTTTGCCGGGCAGGGCGGGCAACTGGCGGGACTGGTGAAACCGACCGATTAATCGGCCCTGGGGAGTCCGGCCCAGGCCGGCAGCGCCGAACTCTGCCGAAAGCTGCTTTCGGATCTTTTTCGCCGCTCGCTGAAATCGGCTGAGCCTGCGAATGCGGACTTCGAGCCGCTGCAGTTTGCGGAACAGCGCATCGGCATCATCACTGAGCTGAATCAATGCCCCGGCGGGAATGACGGCAGTCTTACGTGGTTGGGCCATGAGATGCCCTTTCCATTCGCAGGATTTCATCGCGGGCAATGGACTTGAGCGTCAGCCAATCCTCTTTGAGCTCGGATCGTGCCGGCGCATTCACAAAGCGGGCCATGGCCCAGTTCAGCGCGCGGCGACGGGCAGCGAGGTCCAGCGTCTCCAGCGCGGCGGCAATCTCTCGCATGGCGGCAATTTCAACGGCAGTCTGCTCTTCCATGATCTTCCCTCCCTGGTCTGTCACGGACACCGCCATTCTATGCGGAGTTCATCTGTCCCGGTAACCCCTCTTCTCCCCGCCCGTGTGCAGCCCCGGCGCACCGCCGCTGCCCCCCTGCGGAGGGAATCGCGATGGGAAGCCGGGGGAGAAAGTCAGGCAGGGGCGGAGTCAGCGGCAAGGGGCCGCATCATGTCACCGTCACGAAACAGGAGATCGAGGCCCGCATCACTAAGGAGATGAAGCGGGTGCCGTCGCCGCTCCGATCGATGCTGGCGAAGCATGATGTTCACCCGAAGGTGATCACGTTTGATGAAGCCAGACGAATTGACTCGACGATCACCAGCAAGACGCGCGGCTTTCTGAATCCCAGTGCGGATCCCAAGAAGCGGGGCGCCTTTGTGATCATTGACAGGTTTCAGCACCGGCGGGGAGCGAAGAACGCCGCCATGACTGCTCTGCATGAGCAGGGGCACGCCCTGGACCAGCTGAAAGGAAAGGTGGGAGAACCGATCTCATCCAGCAAGGCATTCAAGGCAGCCATGAAAAAGGATCGCCAGCAGCAGAAAAAATTAAAATTCCCGGCAGAGAAACTTAATAATCTGAATTACACTCATTACAAGAAAGCGAACCGTCCCCGGGAACTTGCCGCGGAGGGATTCGCCACGATCTATGGTTCCGGGCGCCCCGCCAACGTGCAGGGAGCCAATAAAACAGCGGATTTCAAAAAAGCATGGCCAAACGTGATCGACGTCTTAAAGGCTGCCTTGAAGTAGGCCCTCCCTATATCCGAATGACACTCTGGCTCTGCCAGGATGGGACAATTGAATTCATGGGGAGCCAGGTCACTCCCTCCGGTCTGCTGTGTGATCTGGGAGGCCCGATCTGTCCGAACGATAACACGAACCTCGATGGCCTGTGCTACGAAGATTTCCGCGCGTTTCTGGACCAGTGCGGACTGAAAGCCCCCACGATTGAGATCCACAATGGAAAGATCGCCCTCCAGTCGAATGACCTGGATGATGACGACTGAAGGTCAGCCGGATGCCTGCATTCTTCTCCGAGGTGACCACGCCGGCACAGTCACATAGCGCGGACCGGCGGGCAGTTTCTTAAGCAAACTTTCTTCAGCACCATAGAGCAGCACGGCGGATGGCTGGAGTTGCTCGATCCCTCTTCGCAGCCCCTTGAGCAGCAAGGCGGAATCTTTGAATCGCGGCCGGCATTCACAGGCGAACGGGCTGCCAGTGTGCAGCCCACTTGTCATTTGCTGAACCGTCTGCCGGTTCCAAGCCAGCTGCGGGAGAACAGTTCTCCCCTGGCTTTGCCACCAGCGGGCCACCCAGCGGGACCGGTACAGATTACAGATTGCCACGGCAAACGGATGATCGCTGTACGCGCTAAAATCGGGTTCAATCAACACCACATCCGTGCCAAGCCGGGAGAGCGAAGCGGCAGGCCGTTCCCAGAGTGGTTCGAGCCGATAGTCATCCACCCAGAATCCGACCAGAGAACCGGCCCGAGGTTTCAGCGTGCGGTCGATCACCAGTGAACCCGGCCCCGAGTCTTCCGCCCGCAATGCCAGCCGGTCCGGCAATGTCACATCCTGCGCGAGCAACTGCGGAATGCCCAGGTCATTCGTACTGGGGAAGACGGGACGGGTGGCGAGCGTCCAGCGTGTTTTCATGACTGACCTTGCGCCCCAAGGGGAGCTGATTGAAATCGGCGGTGCCCAGGAGGATATTCCCCAGAGGAATAATTTCTCCATAGAGAATGGCAATGTCCGGATCGACCGGTACCAGCAATGCCCAAGCTTGCCAGAGAGGACGGCAGTGGCGGGTGCACTCCAGCCCAATTGCTCGCATTTTGAGGAAACGCAATGTTCCGGCGGGATGACCATGGAACCGATGCTGGTTCAGCCGGTTCTGTGCATCCATCAGTAGACGGATCTTGCGGAGCGGCGCCCGATCCAGCACAAACAGCAACTCCTGGTCGGTCACATCCCAGGGCGGAACAAGGTCAGCGGCGATCAAATGACCCTCAGGATTAAGAGAGCGGAATTCCCTCGCCACAGATGGCGAGGGTGGATCCGAAAACCTGGCAGTATCGTCAGAGCCGACGATTCTGGCCACAAGCGATTTTCAGGCGTTGGGGAACGCCGCGCGGATGTCGTCGATGAGTTGCTCAGCCGCCGCGGCAATCGCGCCGCCCTGCTGCAGCTTGCCAGCAGTGATCAGCGCGGAAGAGAGCTGTATTGCGTTTTTCTGGACCATTTCCGCGACCATATGCGCATGTTCCGGAACCGTCAACCGGCGTTCCGGCGATGCCTGATTCACTTCCGTGGTCGTGGTAGAGTTCTCTGCTGAAGAGACGATTTCTGATTCTTCGATCGCCGCGCTACGTCTGGCCGGTCGAGTGGTTGTGCGAGCCATCCCGGATTCTCCTTAAAACGGGTTTTTAATCATCCGGCAAAAACTGCCGATCCGGGAATCATGCCAGCCTGGTCGGTCACTGGCAAGAGGAAAGGCTCTTGAATCCATCTGTCACAGTTCGCGCCGCACCGTTTAACATCATCGCAAATTCGACGGGAGGTAGTTTCGTTTGAAACCATTGTTCTGAAAATGCAACCACACTAGCTATTACGGATCATGCCTCTTAGAGGTCCTGACTTTTAATCCGTTGGTCCTGGGTTCGAGTCCCAGCGCCTCCATTGACTTACGTCGATTTGAATTCACTGTTGCCATTCAGTTGTCACCAGATCGAGCAAATCGGCCCCGACAGCCAATCTGGCAGTGGGAAGTTCTAAACGGAAAGAGCCACCGGTTTCGATCGGTGGCTCTCTTTCTTTGAGATGGTCCGGATGAACTGGGTGGTCCCCTGGAACTGGTGCAAAGAGGAAAGGCAGAAGCCGGACTGAAACCGTCTGCCCTGAAGCTCATGCGGGCTCGGATTCTGCTCAAGTCCGATCAGTCGACGGAGGGGCTCGCGTGGACCGATGCCATGATCGCCGAGGCCGTTGAGGTCTCGCCTCAGACCGTTTTTGATCTTCGCAAGAAGTGGGGCGAAATGGGTCTTGAACACGTGCGCGAACGACGGCTGCAGGCACAACCCTCGCGAATGCCACGGAAAAAATCACGCTGGTGATGGACAACAATCTGAACACGCACAACCCTGGTTCAGTTTACGAAGCCTTTTGTCCGCAGGAGGCCTACACGCTGACGAACCGCCTTGAAATCCAGCCCATTCCGCGTCACGGGAGTTGGCTGAACATCGCGGAATGTGAACTCGATTACCGCTTTCTCATGACTACAATAATTATGCATAATTGTCACGGTAATTTAAGTCTCCCTACATTAATAAATCCACCTGGAAGCTTAAATGCGTGATATATTATTTGTTGACCGTTAATTGTTAGAACACGCGGATGGCCCCGGAAGATTTTTCCGGGGCCGCCCGCGTCCGTCTCCTGATTTTTTTCATCTCTTATATTCGAAGATCATTGATCGGTGGGAACATCGCTGGCGTAAACCTTGGAGATGGTCCGTCCCAGGCCAGCCCCGACATGTTGATATCCGGTCTGATGACTCTCGGGAGTATTCCACGAGGTTTCCAGCGTAACGGCCACCACGTGCGGCTTGCACTTTTTCATCACCCAGTTCTTACTGATCTTGTCCCAATTCTTATCATAAGATCGACCGGATTCCAGAACCCGCCCCTGGTAAGCCAGCATTCCGGTCATCTCCTGTTTGGCTGTGTCGATGAACCGTTGCAGAGATGCTCTGCCGGCATCTGTCATGTCTTCACGAGGGGGAACATAAAAGTAAGGACTGCGATCTCCCGCACCGGGGTTGTGAAGATCGACAAAAACATCGAAGCCGACCTCTGCGTCCATTTCCAGAATTCCATGTTGAGCAGCTTCCACCGCTTTCCAGTAGGGTTGGTCGCTCCAGTCGCGGTTATGATCCTGCGGCACTTCATTTTTCCCGCCAGCTCCAATCGTCACGTTGTCGATATCCATGATTGGTACAATGACAATGACGGAAGAACGTCGAAGCCGAACAGCTTCGGGAGCATCAGAAATCAACCATTCTACGAATCCCCGGCAGACCCAGCTGGAACCAGTCTCCCAGGCATGTTGCCGCGCCTGAATCCAGATTCCGTTACGCTCGCTGTCCGGCAGGCCCGGTTCCTTCACGCGCAGCGCTGGAGTAGAACGTCCGGCCCGAGTTTTGCAGAGTTCGAATTCGGTTGCCCAGGGAGACGATGCGGCCGCCGACTTCACCAGCGCAGCCGCATCCGCAGGCACAAATGGAGGGCCCCAGGCGAACCAGGCCGTCGGAGCATCAATCTTCTGCTCAAAGGAAATCCGATTTTTGGTTGATCGATCTCCCTTGGACATCTGCAACCAGGTCTTGTTATCGACGCTGTAAAACCCCTGATCCGGAGTGGCCCAGACTCCCCCGCCGATGTCCAGCGTCAATGTCTCCCCGGGGACAATGCCATCCACCTTGAAGTACCACCAGCAGTCCCAACCTCGATCTTTGTGATGACCCGGCAGCACATGCAGCACCCGCTTCGTCTGATCGATGGATTCGATCTGAACCGACCCACCCGGGAAATCGCCGGTGATCTCCAACCTGGTCGGAAGGTCGTCATCAGCACGACAGAGATGCCAGGGTGATGACGAACCGCAGATGGCAAGCGCCAGCGTGCAGATTGCGAAAACAGGTGTGCGTTGTCGGTTTAGAATTCTCATCAGTCAGGAACTTTCCAATTCAAAATGTAAAATCACATTGACCAGTCTTGGCGATGTGCTGTCATACGAGAGACACACGACCAATTCAAAACATGCCTGACGGGCGCAGGCGAGAGGGACTTGCTTTCAGAGTCCATCCGGACAGACTCTAAGTCGGACCGCCCGTCGCTGTCTTACTGGTGGCTGATTGAGCAGCGGAAGCTGGGACGTTAATTTCGAACTCACCTCCTCCGGGCAGATTCACATGAAATTCGTAGGGAAGAAAGAGCGGAGTTTTCGGATCGGAATAACCATAGACCACGACAATATAGGGTCCTCCCACGATTCCTTTTCCGGGACGGGTCACAAATTTGCCCTCCTTGATGTCAGCCATATTCCCCGGGCCGTCATTTCCCTTCGTAGAATCCGGCGAAAAGGAGATCGTTCCTTCCGGAATCGGTTTTCCATCAAACAATGCTTTGCCGGACAGTTCATAGCGGTTGGGCTGGTCCGTTTTTCCGCAGCCTGAGACCCCGGCGCACAACATGAAGGCCAGCATGAAAGAAAGGACTTTGTCGAAAGTTCGAAGTCGCTGCATCAGAATGCTCCCGAAATGATCTTGCCATCGTTCCTGGCCCCCAGATTGTGGAGCACCGAGAGATTCATGTTTTCATTGAGAAAATGAACCGATCCATCTGCCAGGGCGAACTGGGCTCCTCCCGTGTGATGGCTGCCAAAGGACCGAGTCGTGGTCGCAAACGCTTTCCCAGCATCGGGAGCTGAGATTCCGGGGTCGAATTCGTAAAACGGATCGTTGATCTGGTCGACCGCGGCAGTGACTGTGGAAACGGAGTGATAGATTCCGGTGGAGATGTGCGGGCCGGAAGCCCAGGTCTGTGGGGTGGTATAGGTTTGCGAAGCGATGAACCATCTCGTCTCACCAACAAGGAATGTCGAACTGGTTCCATCCGTCACATCACCCATGCGGGTTGAAGAATTCACATGGAAAATGCCATTCGTGAACCAGACGCGTACCCCCTCCACATTGCAGGCCGCCGCAGAGACCGGCCCGCCCCCTTGAACTCCCCGGTAATTCGTATTAGGAACGCTGGGCTTGTTGACCGGATCGGAGGGACATTGCAATTTGCCCAATGGCCGTTGCTGTTCGATAAGATTGATGCCACTATCTGTAGAAGCAATGAAAGAAAAGAACGGCTCCTCCATTTTGAATGCCTGATAACGGGGAGACTCGTCCAGATAGGGAAGCGTCAACACGGTCCAGGGGGCCCGTTGAGGATTGGCGGCGGACCGTGAGCCTGTCGGGCAGGCGATGGTGTTCTGGCCGTTGATTTCTCCGGGCGGAAACGTCTTGAAGGTGTCATGATAATTATGTAGTGCCAGCCCCAGTTGCTTCAGATGATTTTTGCACTGGGAACGCCGGGCGGCTTCCCGCGCCTGCTGTACGGCAGGCAGCAACAGAGCAACCAGAACCGCAATAATCGCAATGACGACCAACAACTCGATGAGTGTGAAACCTTGTTGAGCCCGCCATCGAGAATTTTTTTGAAAGATCATCATGAGAGACTCCTGAAAACGGACAGAAATGGAGAGAAGTAGATGGACCGAAGACTATGGAACGATTGATTGGAATTTCAGAATAGTGCGATGCTAAGACTGGTTTTGTTGGGAAATGATCGTGAAAGGCTCTTCGTTGTCAGAGTTTGTGTTCAGGGCGATCCCAGTTTTTAGAGTTGATAAAGCAATCGTTTTAAGAGCCGCGAATAAAACCTCTCAGACAAGGAAACTCTCCATTCCACGAGAAAGTTCGCTATATGTTGTGGGAGGAGTTCTAAAGAATTGTTACAGAAATGCAGAAACAGAAAGCTCCGAAAAGTAGGTGACGAACGACCGAGAACGGATGATCTCAGAGCGGGGAGACAGATCCGTTGAGACTCGGACGAGATTCATTTTTCATTGAAAGTGGCTCCTGTAATAAGCCGGATTTGATCAATCCCTGCGGCAGACGACTCCAATGTCAGCGTGACTGTTTTTGCATCCGCATGAATTTGGATACGGTCATTTGCGGACCCCCCTTTCTGTGGTCGCAGTTCGCAACCTCGCACCTCCTTCGTTTCAACCAGGGCCAATTCCTGTTCGACCGGATAGAGCATGTCAGAGCGTGCAAAGACCTCATCGCTCTCGAACAGACGGGAATGAGATGCAATCACGCCCAAAATGGGCTGCTCGAACTGAATTGTCGCAGTCAAGAGATTTCCGGAAGAGACCTGTTGACAGTGAACAAGATAAGCACAACAGGTCATGTCCTCCGGAAGGTCGATCTCGCTTCCCTCGTCGATACTATGCTGTTCGCCTTTTCGGGACGGCATGACGCGCAGCGGGCGACGCAATGGAACATTGACCTGCTCTCTGATAATGAGTATCTCATCCTGATTGATCAGGTCCCCCATGCGAACGGATGCGGGGGGGTGCGTTAACAGGCGGGCTGCTCCCTCGATGTGCACGATCCCTTCCCGTCTGGTGAGGGCATCATGAAAAATCAGGTCCGGGTCTTGCGGTGGAAGAGATTGCCCCTGCTGCGAAAATGCGACGCTGCCGCCCGTCTCCACTTCAACAGGTTTCGTGGCGGAACTCTGTGAAGGAGGCAATACGGAGACACGACCGGAAAAAACATGCATCTCACAGCGTCCATTGTGATCGACATTCACTCCAAACTGTGTCCCCAGATCAATGAAACGCCGGGTTGGGGTTTTGATATTGAAACCGTGATCGCCGGCGGCCACATCGGCCAGCACCGTTCCCCGATCGAGTTTGATGGAACTGGGATCGATAAACTCCAGAACCGCCGGTCCGGTGGCCACCATCAGGGTTCCTCGACTGGAGCGCATCAAGACCGATCCAGACATCAGAATCAGGCTGTCGTGCAATTTCAGCATGGATGGGGATGCTCCAGGCACTTTGCCAGCGATGACGACATCACCGGAAACATCCAGACTGGCAGCCATGACAGGCACATCGAACCGGGCTCCAATGCGCCAGTAATGATGCTGGATGCCCACTGCCAGCAGAAGCGAGACAGCCACGATCAATGATCCCAGCTTCGCAATCCCTGCCAGCCGAGTCCGGGCATGCCGCTGCTGCATTTTCTGATGGATAGCCAGCTCAATGGGTTGGCCCGATTCCAGCACCCAGGGGAGATTGATTTCCAGATGCACCAGTTGCAGGTAGACCCGCCGGGATTGCGTGTCATTGCGAATCATGTCCAGCAGGGCATTCATGATCTCCGGCTGCTCATTTCCGCTTCGCATGAGATAATACAGAGTCTGCACATTGCGAGTGCCGGTCATCCCTGTTCACTCCGACTGAGGTTCAGGTTAATGCACTCAAACAACTGATGGTTAATTCTCTGTAATGCCTTGTAACAAGCCGCCACGGTGCGGCCGGTGCGACGAGCAATCAGCTCCATGGAATAGTTCGGTTCATAGCGCAGCTGAAGCAGATCCCGATCTCGACGCTGCAATTTGGCAACGCACTCACGCAGCGCGATCAGCTGCCGGTCCAGCAGGGACTGATCGGTGGCAATTTCCTGTTCGAGTTGCTCGGCAATCTCGACAGTCAACTGCAAAGAGGAATTGGCTTTTCGACGAGATGAAAGGGCTTTGTTTCTGGCAATCCCGTTGACCCAGGCCACGAAATCCCGGGAACGGTCAAATTCTGGAAACTTCTCCCAGGCCGTCGAAGCAACTTCCTGCAGCAGGTCTTCTGCATCAGACCAGCTCATCACCAAAGCCAGCAAATAAGCGTGAACCCGTCGCGAAGACTTTGTCCACAAATGAACAAAATCCAGATGTTGCCCCCGTGATGGAACTGGGAGGATTTGGCTCACGTTTCAGTACATCCTCGCAAGGAAGTGATTATGAAGATTCATCGAGATAAAATGGAGACAAAACCAGGCAATAACAGGGTTCACGTGTTTTGGACGGGGCCAGTCCCCGAGTTCCATGCCAGGCCCACCTCGACGGAGAGCCGTTTCTTCGACGTTGTGGTAGAGCACTAAGAGTATTTCCGAAAAAATGGAATTTTGGACAAATTCCTCATAACAGGCGGTTTCTCAATGCTTTACGAAATTGCGGGTGGTCCCGGAAGATTTTTCCGGGGCGGCGAAGCCGTAAAGAGGTGGCTCTGTTTGTAAGCATGTCTGGCAGCAAGCATGTCTGACAGATGGGGAAGTCATTCCCGCGACCTCTCACCGGTTCTGCCGACCCAAAGCTGGCAAGCAACCTGGACCACCCGCGTGTGATTAAGACTGGATGACGCAGTAGCCGCACCGACGTGGTACGGCCCCGTATGCCCGGTGCTGTGGAAGGGGGGCACTCTTCCCTGTTCCAATTGTCCATTGACTTGGCTTGCTGCTCGCGACATTGTGCAGGTGCAAATTTCCTGGAACATGCCCTTTGCCGAACGAGCCTGAATTGCCTCCGGAACCACTTCGCCTTGACCAGTTTCTCAAGCTGTCCGGTCTGACCGGGACCGGCGGACAAGCCAAAATCCTGATTCAATCGGGCGAAATCCGGGTGAATGGTACGATCGAACTTCGCCGTCGACGAAAGCTGAGGGCCGGTGATCTCGTTGAGTTCGACGGAGAACGGTACCCAGTTGATCAATTTCTGCCACCCGATGAGGGCAACTTGCCCTGACAAAGGACGACTTTCGGCCAATATGAAGTTGATGCGCGACGGGAATCTGTTCTGAAATTCTCCAATCAGATGTCCATCCGCAATCCCGGGACCATCTCTCAGAAAAGTTCAGCTTGCCACAGTCTTTAGAATCAGAATATCTTAGAGTCTGTCCGGAAAGGTCAATTTGGGCTGCGATCGGCTCTTTTGCGTTCTGAACTTCGTCAGCCTGCATCGACGAATTCTAGGAATTCGCCTGCTTCGGCTTCCTTGTCAGAACAC
>Ga0182738_1001264_pt1 | contig 32179 bp, 28 predicted proteins | sample eDN5th30CBELigMG_FD_128876 | JGI IMG/M metagenome (GOLD analysis project Ga0182738, IMG submission 128876) | Enriched Miracle-Growth compost microbial communities from Emeryville, California, USA - eDNA 5th pass 30_C BE-Lig MG (version 2)... ...
TGCAGGAGCCTGCGCTTTCGCACCACCTTTCGACACCGCGACCATCGCCGGCCGCAGCACGCGGTCCTCGATCATGTAACCGGCCTGGAACACCTGCGTGACCGAACCCGCGGGCACCTCGCCCGACGGCACCTCGACGACGGCTTGATGATAGTTCGGGTCGAAAGGCTCACCCTTGGGATCGAGACGCTTGATGCCATGCCGTCCAAGCACCGCAATCAACTCCCGCTCGATCATCGTGACGCCTTCGAAAAAGCTCTTCAGAGCTGGGTCCTGCTCGATCATCCGGTGCGGAACGGCGTCGATCGCGCGTTGCACGTTGTCGCCCACGCCGACAATGTCCCGCGCAAACTTCGTGATTGCAAATTTCGCCTGATCGGCCTTTTCGCGCTCCAGCCGCTTGCGCACATTATCCATTTCGGCATGTGCACGGAGCAACCGGTCCTTCAGATCCGCAACTTCGGCCTTGAGTTGTGCCGCTTCGTCGACCGCAGCCGCATCTGGACCACCGGCCGCCTGCGCCGGATCCGTGCCACTCGTCGAGCCTCCACCGGGTGCCTGCTCCCTGGGCGACTCCTGCCCCTGACCACCAGCGCCCGTCTGCGGCCCCATTTCGTCTCCGCCCTCGAACTTCGTGTCGCTTGTCATTGGCCTCTCATCTCAGATATCCGAGCCGCGACCTCGCCGAATCGGCGCGCGCAACCCCGCGGATTTGGGGCCGCTTGTCTTACCGCAGCCCTCGAAAATCAAGTCAACGCCTTGCCGACGAGGCGTGCGGTGTAGTCGACCATGGGAATGATGCGCGCATAATTGATCCTCGTCGGCCCGATCACACCGAGAACCCCGACCACCTTGGTCGTCTCGTCTCGGAACGGCGCCACGATCAGCGACGATCCCGAAAGCGAGAACAGCTTGTTCTCGGAGCCGATGAAGATGTGGACACCGTCACCCTTCTCGGCCAAGCCCAGGAGATGGACAAGTTCCTTCTTGGATTCAAGGTCGTCGAAGAGCTGCCGGATGCGCTCTAGGTCCTCCATCGCCCCCACGTCCTTGAGCAGATTGGCCTGCCCACGAACGAGGAGGCTGCGCCGCTCGCCCTGTGATCCCGACCAGGTGGCGAGCCCCGCTTCGACCACCTTCTTCGTAAGCTGATCGAGTTCCGCCTTGGCCTTGGCAAGCTGCGTCTCGATATGCGACCGGGCCTCGGCGATGCTCAGCCCTCTGACATGGTGGTTGAGATAGTTCGCCGCTTCGATCAATGCCGACGGGGGCAGGCCGCGCGGCACCTGGATCACGCGGTTCTCGACGGTCTGGTCCTCGCCGACGAGCACGACCAGCGCCTTGCCCGGCTCGAGGGCCACGAACTCGATATGCTTCAGGCGCATATCCTGCTTTTCGCTGACCACGAGGCCGGCACAATGCGAGAGGCCCGAGATCATCTCCCCGGCGTCTGCCAGCACCTGATCCATAGGCTTCTGACGCCGGGCGGCAAGCTGCACCTCGATCTGGCGCCGCTCGTCCTCTGCCAGATTGCCAATTTCGAGGAGGCCGTCGACGAACAGCCGGAGGCCGATCTGCGTCGGCAGGCGGCCGGCCGACGTATGCGGCGCATAGATCAGCCCCAAATGCTCCAGATCCGACATCACGTTGCGCACGGAGGCCGGCGAAAGCGTGATCGGCAGGGTCCGGGACAGATTGCGTGACCCGACCGGCTCACCCGTCGTCAGGTAGCTTTCGACGATCTGCCGGAAAATTTCACGCGACCGTTCGTTGAGCGATCGGATTCCTGCTGGATTCTGTTTCATCTGCCCATGTCGCCCGTCAACGGGATGGCGAGCAAACGTCAAAGTTAAGCATTGTACAGCTTTATATCAACGACCGGCGAGCCGCAATTTTGCACGGTATTGGTTGATTAGGAAACCGGCCTCTACTAGCTTCCGGCGACCGCCTTCCGGGCGGCCAATTCAATAGAGAGCCTGAAAAATGCGTCCATCAAAGCGGCAGCCGGACGAGTTGCGCCGCGTTTCCTTCGATCGTGCGGTGTCCATGCATGCCGAGGGGTCGTGCCTCATCAAGTTCGGCAACACACACGTGCTTTGCATGGCCAGTCTCGAAGAGCGTGTCCCACCGTGGCTGAAAGGGCAGGGCCGCGGCTGGGTGACGGCGGAGTACGCGATGCTTCCGCGCGCAACCAGCGAGCGCACGCGCCGCGAGGTGACAACCGGCCACCCGTCGGGTAGAACACAAGAGATTCAACGTCTTATCGGCCGCGCGCTGCGCGCCGTGGTGGACCTCAAGGCACTCGGCGAACGCCAGATTAGCGTCGACTGCGACGTGATCCAGGCCGACGGCGGTACGCGTACCGCCGCGATCACCGGAGCCTGGGTCGCGCTGCACGACTGCCTCCAATGGATGCAGCAGCGCGACATGGTGAAGGACGGCGTGATCCGCGATCAGGTCGCTGCCATTTCCTGTGGCATTTACAAAGGACAGCCGGTCCTCGACCTCGATTACGCCGAGGACTCCAACGCCGACGCCGACGCCAACTTCGTGATGACCGGCGCCGGCGGGCTTGTCGAGGTCCAGGCTACGGCCGAGACGGTCGCTTTCCGCGAAGAGACCTTTACGGAGCTGCAGACGCTCGCCAAGAAGGGTATTGGTGAACTGCTGGCCTTGCAAAAGCTCACGGTCGCCTAAGACAGTCCGCTGGTCCATCGGCGCGGCGAGCGCTGCCCCTTATTGGCCCGTGGCCTTGCCCGGCCCGGCGGAACGCGTGCGAGACCATGGGAAACCGTTAGGCCCGGCAACCGTTGTCTTGCACGGAAGGGAGCAGCCTCATGTCCGACATGCGACCCGACGGCGTGCTGGAGACGGTCCTCTACGCCCACGATCTCGATGCAACGGAAGTGTTCTGGCGCGACATACTCGGTCTCGAGCCGTTCTCGAAGTTGGACGGCCGCCAGCTCTTCTATCGCTGTGGCGACCAGGTACTGCTGATTTTCAATCCCGAGGCGACAGTCATTCCACCGAAGGACGGCGCCCTCCCGGTGCCGCCGCATGGCGCAATCGGCGAAGGACACGTCTGCTTCCGGGCAAGCGCGCCGGATATTGACGCTTGGCGCGCGCACCTCGAGGCGAAGGGCGTCGCGATCGAGGCGGATTTCGTCTGGCCGGCATCCGGCGGGCGCTCGATCTATTTCCGCGATCCCGCCGGAAACTGCCTCGAATTTGCCGAACCGCGTATCTGGGGACTGTCTTGATGCCTGTGAGAAAGCTCAAGCGTGGAGGCCGCCTGGTAGTCGCCAGCCACAATCCTGGCAAGCTGCGCGAAATTGCCGATCTCGTCCGGCCATACGGCCTCGATGCCGTATCCGCCGGCGAGCTTGCGATCTCCGAGCCCGAGGAAACGGAAGCCACCTTCGCCGGCAACGCCCGTCTCAAGGCTCTTCATTCGGCACGAGCCGCCAATCTCCCCGCCCTCTCCGACGATTCGGGTCTGGAAGTCACGGGGCTTGGTGGTGACCCGGGCGTCTACTCGGCCCGATGGGCGGGCCCCGCCAAGGATTTCGAGCTTGCCATGCGGAAGGTCCACGACGCCCTGGCGGACCGGCGCGGCTGGGAGGAGATCGGCGGCCCACGTGCCAACTTTACGGCCGCGTTGTGTCTGGCATGGCCGGATGGGGAAACGCAGGTTTTCGAGGGCAAGGTCTTCGGCCGCCTCGTCTGGCCGCCGCGGGGATCGAAAGGCTTCGGCTACGACCCCATGTTTCTCCCGGATGACGAAACCCAGACCTTCGGCGAGATGGATCCCGAGCAGAAGCACGCAATCTCCCATAGAGCGCTAGCCTTCCGGCTGTTTGTCGAGGCATGTCTTGACTGAGAGCACCAGGCCAAGTGATCCGGACGCCGGCTTTGGCATCTACGTGCACTGGCCCTTCTGCGCCCAGAAATGCCCCTACTGTGACTTCAATAGCCACGTCCGCCATGCCGGATGGGACGAGCGCGCCTATCTTTCGGCTTATCTGTCCGAGCTACGCACCGCTGCCGACACGCTTCCGGCAAAGGCACCCGTTACAAGCATCTTCTTCGGCGGCGGCACACCGTCCCTCATGCAGCCGGCGACGGTCCGCGGCATCATCGATGCGGTGGCGGGCCATTTCGATCTCCCAGCGGATTGCGAAATCACGCTCGAAGCCAATCCGGGCAGCGTCGAGGCAGACCGTTTCCGCGGATACCACGACGCGGGTGTCAATCGCGTCTCGCTTGGTGTTCAGGCACTGGACGACGCTCAACTGAAGCGCCTCGGACGTATCCACACGGTCTCCGAGGCCCTCGCCGCCCTGGAAATCGCACGCTCGACGTTCGATCGCGTGTCGTTCGACCTGATTTACGCCCGACCCGGCATGACCGAGGCGGCATGGGAGGCTGAGCTGACCCGCGCGCTCGCACTCCAGGCCGGTCATCTCTCGCTCTATCAGCTCACCATCGAGGACGGGACTCCGTTTGCTGCTCTGCATCGCGCCGGCAAGTTGATCGTGCCGGAGCCCGAGTTGGCGGACCGGCTCTTCGTGATGACCCAGCAGATATGTGACGCGACGGGCCTGCCGGCTTACGAAATCTCGAACCACGCGCGTGCGGGCGAGGAGAGTCGGCACAATCTCGTTTATTGGCGGTACGGGCACTACCTTGGGCTTGGCCCCGGCGCTCACGGCCGCGAGCCCCGCGCAGAGGGGCGAACCGCAACCTTCAACGAACGCACCCCCGAAGCGTGGCTCGCCCGCGTCGGCGAAACGGGACGCGGACTCGTCGAGGCGTCACTTCTCACGCCGTACGAGCAAGCCGATGAGATGCTCTTGATGGGTCTCAGGCTTACCGAGGGGCTGGATCTTGTCCGCCTCGCGCGGATTGCTCACGTGCGCCCTGCTTCGCAGGCCGTCCGCCATCTCGAGAGCTTGGGTCTGCTGGAGCAGCCCCTTCCCCAGCGCATCCGTGCGACACCGGCAGGGCGTTTCGTCCTGAACGAACTCGTACGCCAGCTTGCCCTCGCCTTCGAGCCGACCGAGGCGACTCGACCGGCTCGCACGCACGGAGCATAGCGAACCGGGCAACCCTCAGTACACGCGCGCCTTCGGTTCGATATACGCGATCTCGTTCGTCATGGTATACGTGTGCACCGGACGGTAATCGATGATCACCTGGCGCTTGGCGTTATCGGCCCACGTCAGCGTGTGCTTCATCCACGTGTTGTCGTCGCGCTCGGCATAGTCCTCGCGGGCATGCGCGCCGCGGCTTTCTTTCCGATTCTCGGCGGCGTGCATGGTCACCGCGGCCTGCGCGATCAGGTTGTCGTATTCGAGCGTCTCGACCAGATCGGAGTTCCAGATCAGCGACCGGTCGCTCACGGCGATGTCGTCGGTCGCTTTCCAAACCTCGGTGATCTTCTGGCAACCTTCCTTGAGCACCGGACCGTCGCGGAACACAGCGCAATTCGCCTGCATGATGCGCTGCATGCGAAGCCGCAGATCGGCCGTCCGCGTGCCGCCCTTGGCGTAGCGGAAATGGTCGAGACGCGAGATCGCGAGCTCACCGGCATCGCTCGGCAGATCCTGATGTGCCGTCCCCTTCTCCGTCGTATCCGCGGCGCGTATTCCTGCCGCACGTCCGAACACCACGAGATCGATCAGCGAGTTGGAGCCGAGACGATTGGCGCCGTGCACCGACACGCAGGCCGCCTCGCCGATGGCCATCAATCCCGGCACGATGTGATCCGGATTGCCGCCGAGTTTCGTCAGGACCTCGCCGTGGAAGTTCGTCGGAATGCCACCCATGTTGTAGTGCACGGTCGGCAGCACCGGGATCGGCTCGCGGCGCAAATCGACGCCGGCGAAGACTTTCGCGCTCTCCGTGATGCCCGGCAGCCGCTCGGCCAGGATCTTCGGATCCAGATGGTCGAGATGCAGGTAAATATGATCCTTGTTCGGACCGACGCCGCGCCCCTCGCGGATTTCGATCGTCATCGACCGTGAGACGACGTCGCGAGAGGCAAGATCTTTCACGTGGGGCGCATAGCGCTCCATGAACCGCTCGCCGTTCGAGTTCGTGAGATATCCACCCTCGCCGCGGCTGCCCTCGGTGATCAGCACGCCCGCACCGTAGATCCCGGTCGGATGGAACTGCACGAACTCCATGTCCTCGAGCGGCAACCCGGCCCGCAGCACCATGGCATTGCCGTCACCTGTACAGGTATGCGCCGATGTGCACGAGAAATACGTCCTCCCGTAGCCGCCCGTTGCAAGGATGGTCTTCTTGGCCCGGAACCGATGCAGCGTTCCGTCCTCGAGGCTAAGCGCGATAATTCCGCGGCACGCGCCCTCCTGATCCATGATCAGGTCAATGGCGAAATATTCGATGAAGAACTCTGCGGAATGGCGAAGCGATTGCCCATAGAGCGTGTGCAGCATCGCATGGCCGGTGCGATCCGCGGCCGCGCAGGTACGCTGCGCCGGAGGCCCCTCGCCATACTCGGTCGTCATCCCGCCGAATGGCCGCTGATAGATCCGTCCGTCCTCGGTGCGCGAGAACGGCACGCCATAGTGCTCCATCTCGTAGACGGCCTGTGGAGCGTTGCGGCACAGGTATTCGATCGCGTCCTGATCGCCGAGCCAGTCCGACCCCTTGACGGTGTCGTACATATGCCAGCGCCAGTCGTCTGGTCCCATGTTGCCAAGCGACGCCGCAACACCACCCTGCGCCGCGACGGTATGCGAGCGCGTCGGAAAGACTTTCGTGACGCAGGCGGTCTTCAGACCTGCCTCCGCGCAGCCGAGCGTCGCCCGAAGCCCTGCGCCACCGGCTCCGACAACGACCACATCATAGGTGTGCTCGACGAAAGGATAGGCCCTGCCATTGAGTCCAGGCTTGGCAACTCCGTTGGTTTTGTCTGTCGTCGTCATTCGCTCAGGCCCCGAATGAAAGCTTCGCGACCGCGTAGACGCATGCCAGGCCAACGGCGATTACGAAGAAGGTGTTCAGCATCAGCAGCACCAGCTTGCTGACTTCAGCATGCACATAGTCCTCGATGATCGTCTGCATCCCGAGGCGCATATGAACCATGCCGGAAAGGACGAGCAGCAGGAGCGGCAGCGACATGAATGGGCTTTGTAGCGCAGCCTTCGCAGTCACATAGTCCGCACCGGCAAGCCGAACCATTTGCAGGAGAACCACGATCACCAGCACCGCGTTGGCAACTGCCGTCATGCGCTGCAGCCAGAAGTGCTCGGTTCCACTCTTTGCCGAGCCGAGGCCGCGCGCCCGGGCAAGCGGTGTGCGAATGCGGGCGGCCGTTGGAGAGGGCGTTGGATGAAGCGTCTCGCTCATGATCACGCGCCTCCCTTCATGATGAGGCCGACGATCCAGAGCAGCACCGTAAGCCCCGCCGACAAAATGAGCGAACCCCACGACAGCATATCGACCGTTGCCAGATCGAAACCCCGGCCGGTATCCCAGATCAGATGCCGAATGCCGCCCATCATGTGGTGCAGCAGGGCCCACGAGTAGCCGAACAGCACCAGCAGCCCGAGCGGAGAGCCCATAATCCCGGTGACGAAGTCGAAGTACGCCGGGCCGGTCGCCGCTGCGATCAACCACCAGGCGAGAAGCAGCGTGCCGAAGTAGAGAGCCCCGCCCGTGATGCGATGTACGATCGACATCACCATGTTGATAAGCGGACTGTATACCTGGAGGTGCGGTGACAGCGGACGAGGTTTGCTCCGCTGTATTTCGGCATTCGCCATCGGCTCGTCTCTCTTCCGGCGTAGTTAGTGAGGGTAACCTATTAGCGTGGCCATCCCCCCGCCGCAATTCCAATCGCGCCCGGCTGCGACTCCAGGGAACATCCGGAAATCCAAGATATAATCCGATTGTTGCAGTAGGGTTTTATCGCACGTTCTCGATGCTCGGACGACTTGCCGTATACGTCACGATGATGCGCTGACGATAGTCGACACGCATGCGCCGAAAAGCCCTTTCGCCGTATCGAGCAATGAGAACTCCCGTTTCCTCGAGTTCGCACATCTCAAGCCCGATGCCTATCGCGGCATCACCACCCAATAATCGAGATCGAGGATGACGCCCGCAGTCGCTGTCGCCGGCTCGGACGGGCCGGGGAACGCAGCACACGCGAGGTTTTTCGTGGCCACAGTCCGTAAGCGCAGCGCCCCTATATCGGACCTGCCCGGAATTTCAGCTCGATCCAGAACCTCCGACCAAGCGTAGACGGTATCGCCAGCAAATGCGGGAGCAGCGTGACGGCCTCCGTTGATGGCTGCCACATGGAAAGCGTTCGCCAGCCCATTGAACGAAAGCGCACGCGCCAGAGAGATGATCACACCGCCGTACACGAGGCGCCGTCTGAAACGGCTGCTGTCCTGGGCGTGCTTCTGGTCGAAATGCACTTTGGCGGTATTCTGGTAAAGCCGCGTGGCAAGCTGGTGTTCCGCCTCTTCGATCGTCATGCCGTCGATGTGGTCGATCTGCTCGCCCACCGCATAGTCGCCCCAGAGATGCGGCGCGCCGGCCAGTTCGCAATCGTAGCTTTTGACGTCGATGGGTGGCACCGCCCGGCCGAGATCGGCCACCGCCACCAGCTGCGGCAGTTGCGGAACGACCGCGTCAGCCACAGCAGCAGCCTTGTCGCGCTTTCGGACCATGACCCAGCGCGCGAAGGTCAGCACGGCGTCGCCTGTCTGATTGAATCCGGTCGAGCGGACATACACCACGCCGGATTCCTTATTCGAGTTCTGGCGCAATCCGATGATCTCAGTCGAGGCCGAAAGGGTGTCACCCGGAAAAACCGGCTTCAGGAAACGCAAATCGGCGTAACCGAGATTGGCCACCGCATTCAGCGAGAGATCGGGGACCGTCTTCCCGAAAACGATATGGAAAACGAGCACATCGTCGATGGGCGCAGTTGCATATCCGATCGACCTCGCGAAAGCAGTTGACGATTGGACGGCGAAGCGCCCGCCGTAGCAGGCCTGGTAGACGGCCACGTCCCCGGCCGTCACCGTGCGCGGCGTGGCATGCCGAATGACCTGGCCCAGTCGAAAGTCCTCGAAGAAGTTCCCCGGCAACGACTTGGGGGACGGATTGCGGGCCGGGGACATAGGGCTTGCTCCTGTTGCAGATCGCCACGCGCGGAAATCATGCGAAGTTGAGCGCGCGAGCCTCGGGTGACCCTTGCGGCCGGACGCCGCTGGCGTCAACATGGCTGGCGGTCACGTCCCTCTGCCAATCGGGGCGGGAGCCCCTACCTGGAGTAGCCGGGTAGCCGATGGCGGTTGGGACGTCATATTGCAAGGCGGACTGGCGCCAAACGGCTGGCCGTGTAATCCTACCTTGTAACCGTTCCAATCCATTTTTGTCAGCGCAGCTCACGCAAGAGGCAATCACGCATGCGATATGAGTCACCGGACACCATCGAGGCGGCAGCAAAACTGCTCGCGTCGGAAAGCGGCGATGCGCGCGTTTTGGCGGGGGGCACAGACCTTCTCGTGCAGATCCGCGCGGAGGTTCTGAACCCGGTCCTCGTCGTCGATATCAAGCGCATACCCGAGACGCGGACGGTCAAGGAGGAGGACGGCGGCTTCCGTATCGGCTCCGCGGTGTCGGGCGCCGAGCTCAAGGAGCACCCGAAACTGAAAAAAATCTGGCCGGGCGTGCTCGAGGCGGCCAATCTGATCGGATCGACGCAAGTGCAGGGCCGCGCGTCTCTCGGCGGCAATCTGTGCAACGGCTCTCCGGCCGCCGACAGCGTGCCTGCAATGATCGCCGCGGGCGCCGTCGCGTCCATCGTCGGTCCCAACGGGCGCCGCGAGCTGCCGGTCGAGGACATCATGCTCGCGCCGCGCAAGCTTGCGCTTCAGAAGGGCGAGATCATCGCATCCTTCAAGCTGCCGAAGAAGTCGCGGGCAAGCGATGCCTACCTGCGGTTCATTCCGCGCACGGAGATGGACATCGCCGTGGTCGGCTGCGGCGTGAACCTCACGCTCGATGACAGCGGGACCTGCACGGCCGCGCGCGTTGGCCTCGGCGCCGTTGCCGCCCGGCCTCTGCTCGTCGAGGACGCCGGCAAAGCGCTCGTCGGCAGCAAGGTCGATGATGCAGCGTTGGACAAGATGGTCGCCGCGGTTCGGGCTGCCTGCAAGCCGATCGACGACAAGCGCGGCACCGTCGAGTTCCGCATCGACGTGGCCGGTGTGCTCGCCAAGAGAACTGCTTTGATCGCGCTCGACCGCGCGAAGAAGGGTTGATCATGAAACATCACGTTACAACCACCGTTAACGGCGACGAGGTCGAGTTCCTTTGCGAAACCGACCAGACGGTGCTGGATTGCCTCAGGAACGAGCTCGAACTGACCGGCACGAAGGAAGGTTGCGGCTCCGGCGACTGCGGCGCCTGCAGCATCCTGCTGAATGGCCGGCTCGTTTGTTCGTGCCTGGTGCTCGGTGTCGAGGCCAGCGGCAAGACGATCGAAACCATCGAAGGCATGGCCAAGGGCGACACGCTCCACCCGTTGCAGCGCAAGTTCCTGGAGCACGCCGCTCTGCAGTGTGGAATCTGCACACCCGGAGTGCTCGTCGCTGCCAAGTCGCTGCTCGAAAAGAACCCCGATCCCACCGAAACCGAGGTGCGCTATTGGCTGGCCGGCAATCTCTGCCGATGCACGGGTTACGACAAGATCATTCGCGCAGTGATGGACGCCGCCGCTGAGATGCGAGGAGCCTGATCCCATGCAGGAACGCGTGAAAAGCCCCAAGTTCGATGTCGTAGGTACGCGCCCCGTCCGACCCGACGGTGCCGATAAGGTGACCGGTCGGGCCAAGTACGGTGCGGATCACAGCGTTGCAGGTCAATTGGTCGGCAAGGTGCTCCGCTCGCCGCACGCACATGCCCGCATCAAGTCGATCGATATTTCGGCCGCGACCGCTCTCCCGGGCGTCAAGGCCGTTATCACCCGCGACGACTTCGAGGACCAGGCGCCTGAATTCGTTCCTGCTGGCGAGATGCTAGTCAATTATCGAGACGTCGTCCGCAACGTCATGGCGCGCGAGAAGGCTCTGTTCGAGGGCCATCCCGTGGCCGCCGTGGCGGCAACCAGCGAGAGCATCGCACGCGCGGCGCTCAAGCTGATCAAGGTCGACTACGAGATCCTTCCGCATGTGATCGACGTGATCGACGCGATGAAGCCCGACGCACCGATCATCGAGGATGGCATGATCACCGCTGGCGTCACACCGCCACCGACCACGCCGTCCAATGTGGCCAAACGCGTCGAGTTCTTGCTCGGCGACGTGGAGAAAGGCTTCAAGGACGCCGACTTCATCGTCGAGAGGGAATTCAACACGCAGGCCGTCCACCAGGGCTATATCGAGCCGCATGCCTGTATCGCGACGGTCTCGGAGGATGGCACCGCCGACCTCTGGACGACCACCCAGGGCCACTGGATCGTGCGCGCTCACTGCGCCCGCCTCCTCGGCTGGGACATGACCAAGCTGCGCGTCACGTCCTCCGAGATCGGTGGAGGCTTCGGCGGCAAGACGGTTGTCTATCTCGAGCCGATTGCGCTCGCACTCTCGGCCAGGACGCACCGCGCGGTGAAAATGGTCATGAGCCGCGAGGAAGTGTTCAAGGCCTCGGGCCCGACCTCGGGAGCGAACGTCTGGGTCAAGATGGGCGTCAAGAAGGACGGCACCATCACTGCGGGCGAGGCGGTCCTCAAGTACCAGGCCGGCTGTTTCCAGGGCTCTCCCGTGCAGCCCGGCTGCATGTGCGCCTTCGCTCCCTATGATCTCGCGAACGTGAAAGTCGTCGGCTACGACGTGCTCTCCAATCGTCCTAAGGTCGCGGCCTATCGCGCGCCTGGAGGTCCAATCTCGGAATACGCCGTCGAAAGCGTTGTCGACGAGATCGCCGAGAAACTCGGCATGTGTCCGATTGAGCTGCGCCTGAAGAACGCTGCGAAGGAAGGCACCAAAGCCGCCTACGGTCCGAAGTTCGGCCCCGTCGGCCTCGTCGAATGTCTCGATGCCGCCAAAGCCAGCCCGCATTGGAACGCACCGCTCGGCAAGAACCAGGGTCGCGGCATCGCTGCCGGCTTCTGGTTCAACATCGGCGGCGAGACGACAGTCAATCTCCAGCTCAACGAGGACGGCACGGTCACGCTCATGGCCGGCACTCCTGACATCGGCGGTCTTCGCGCGTCACTCGCCATGATGGCCGCCGAGGAGCTGAAGATCCCCTACGAGAAGGTGCGTCCGATCATCGCCGACACGGCCTCCCTCGGTTACAACTTCGTCACCGGCGGCAGCCGCTCGACGTTTTCCTCCGGCATGGCCACGGTCGAGGCGGCCCGCTCCATCATCAAGCAAGCCTGCGGTCGCGCGGCCAAGCTCTGGGAGATCCCCGAGGACGCTGTGACCTGGGAAGGCGGCGAGATCCGGCCTGCCGGCGACAACGCCGGCAAGTTCCAGCCGATGACCCTGGCCGACGTCGCCAAGGTCGCAGGCAAGACAGGCGGATCGATCGTCGGCGTCGGTGCCATCTCGGCCCAGGGCGCAGCACCGAGCTTCGGCGTTCACATTGCCGACACGGAGGTCGATCCCGACACGGGCAAGCTGACGATCACACGCTACACCGTCATCCAGGATGCCGGCGTTGCCATCCACCCGAGTTATGTCGAGGGCCAGTTCCAGGGTGGCGCCGCGCAAGGCATCGGCTGGGCGCTTAACGAAGAGTACATCTATGGATCGGATGGCAGGCTTCAGAACGCGGGGTTCCTCGACTACCGCATTCCCGTTGCCTCCGACTTGCCGATGATCGAGACGATCATCGTCGAGGTTCCGAACCCGCGTCACCCGTACGGCGTCCGCGGTATTGGCGAAACGTCGATCGTCCCGCCGATGGCCGCCATCAACGCAGCGGCATACGGCGCAACGGGCGTCCGCATGTCCGATCTGCCGCTGTCGCCGCCACGCGTGCTCAAGGCGATGAAAGAGGCCAGGAAGTCGGCGGCCTGATCGGCATCCCCGATTCGGAGGCCCGTGCAGCCTCGGTGCGGGCCTCTGCGATATGGAGCGGAACAGCGGGCCCGCTTCATCCTTACCGAAGGAGTTCGAACGCGATGGCCCATGTCGCTTTGGCGGGTAATCTGCGTCAATACACGGGCGGCGTGACATCGCTCGAGATCGACGCGCAAAACATACGCCAGCTCTTTCGCAAACTTGGCGAGCAGTTCCCCGAGCTTGCTCCGCATCTCGAAGAAGGACTCGCAGTCGCGATCGACGGCCAGATCTACCAGGACACGCTGCTGGAGCCGATCGACGAGACAAGCGACGTGCATATTCTCCCTCAGATCGCCGGTGGCTGACACGAGCCTCCCGACGATGTCCGGCTTGCCCGTTTGACCTTGCGTGCCTGCGGACCTTGCCTGATACTCGCACGCTCCACGCCGACGGATATTTGGGCGCAGAGCTGTTTGCGCAGGGACGATGGAAGGCAGGCTGTATTCGGTTGAGCCACTCGCCGAGATCTTCGGCGAAGAGATCCGTCCGGTCGTGGAAATCCTCCTCGCAATATTGGAGACCACGCATGCGGCAGATGGGAGTCGTCAAATTTTTCAATAAGACGAAGGGATTCGGCTTCATCACGCCGGATACCGGCGGCAAGGATGTATTCGTTCACGTGACTGCCGTAGAGCGATCCGGTCTCTCCGGTCTCGACGAAGGCATGCGCGTCTCCTTCGAGACGGAGCCGGACAAGCACGGCAAAGGTCCCAAAGCCGTAAACCTCGAACCCGAGGCGTGATCGAAAGATAACTCGGTCGCGCGGGCCAATGGATGCCGCTACATGGCGCGTGGCCCGCGCTGTTTGCGCGCGAAATATTGCTCGAGACACCCCATCAGCATCGCGAGGACAGCGCCTCCCGCCATCGCGCCTCCGGCACTCGCGATCACAGCCCCAGCGTCGACCGAGATCTGGCTGATCGCAGCCGCCTCGAGCGCCATGCTGCGCTCGACGATTTGCCCTCCGATCAATCCCCCGATCGCCGCCACAAGCGCCATACCCACGCGGTCCTCACGTCCGGCCCCTCGACGGCGCCAAGCGTAAATTCCGCCCGCGAGACCACCTGCGACGTGCAGTAGAAAGCCGAAAAGATCCACGCGCTTCCCCAGCCGAAATACCCCGATTGCCGATGTCATGAACCGGTGCACCGCAGGATTGTCCGCACCGACGGTGCAAATGCACTGTCCGCTTTCTGGGTCAAGCGCGCAACGGCCATCGACAGCCACGTGCGATCACGATGACCGTGATTGAGCTCGATTGGCACAAACGCCACGGGGCTGTGGGAACCTTTGATCGACCGATCGTTGGTTCTGGCAGGGTGCGATACCGGCAGCTATACGAATCGATGTCGGCACACGCTCCAGGCGTGCACTGTGCCGCATTCGGGGAAGCAAGGCGGGGGAATTCGCCATCATGTCTCGATCGAGCGCTTTTTGGGCCACTCGGCTTTTTGCGGCAGCAGCGATCATCGTCGGCGGCACGGCCGTCGCGAGCGCCAAATGCACGAAGCTCGGTTTCTCAGTGAACGACTATGGCAAAGACGGCCCCACCAGGGACGCCAAGGATCTGCTCGACAAGTACGTCGTGAAATGGACGGCCGAACGCGGCATCAAGAAATACACGACCGGCAAGAAAGACGTCACCTGCGAGCTGTTTCTCGATTTCGGTTTCTTCGACGAGCACACCTGCAAGGCGACGACGACCGTCTGCTGGAGCAGCTGAACACACGACCCAGCGTTACACCAGCCATACTTCTGGAATTCGCCGCGGGCAGGAGAAGTTCTCAGCTACTCGCCGAGCCGCTTCAGAAATGCCGCCACCGCATCCGCGGCTGCTGCCAGATTCCCTTTCCGCGTGAAGCCTGACGCTCCGCGCGGCCCCAAATCGTGATCGCCGTCCGAACTCCAGGCGATCTCGATCCCGGCCGCCAATCCGTAACCAGCCACCTCCGCACGATTCCCGAACGGATCCCGCTCACCCTGAATGATCAGCGCCGGGCAGGACAGAGTCGCGAGGTGTGCCGTTCGCGTCTTTTCCGGCATACCCGGAGGATGAAACGGATACCCGAGGCAGACGAGCGCCCCGACCGAGCCGGCCGCATGCAGTTCGTCGGCCACCATGCTCGCAACGCGGCCACCCATTGATTTGCCGCCGATGGCAAGACGCCCTCGGAAACGGTCCATGCGCACGGCATCAACCGCCGCACGATATTCCGGCATCAGCGTCTCTGCCTTTGGCGCGGGCCTCCGCCTACCGCCCGCACGACGCGCCGCCATGTATCCGAACTCGAATCGCGCAACACGCAAACCGCGCTCGGCCAGCAGTTCGGAGATGCGGGCCAGAAACGGCGTCTCCATACCCGCTCCCGCCCCGTGGGCGAGCAGCACCGTCCACGCGGCATCTTCGGGTCCGGAGATCAGGAGATCTGGCATCGACATCCCATCGCGAGCGAGTTCGAGCGCCCGGCTTTACCACGCATCGACCATCGGACGTTTCTTTCCGTCTCGCGGCGCGGGCTCCCTTATCGACGCAAGCAGCGTCGCCACCCAATGCCGCGTTTCGGCGGGATCGATGGTGTCGTCGATACCGAACGTCGTGGATCGAAGCACGGCCTTACCCGCCTCGTAATGCTGGGCAACCATCTTTTCGTAATACACGCGCCGCTCCTCGGGGTCTGCGATCGCCGCCAGCTCGGAGCGATAACCAAGCTTCACCTGTCCTTCGATGCCCATCGGCGCAAACTCGCCCGTCGGCCACGCGACCGTGAAATATGGCGCCCGGAAATTGCCGCCCGCCATGGCAACGGCGCCAAGACCGTACGCTTTGCGCAGGATGATCGTGAAATAGGGAACGGTCGCGTTCGCGGCTGTCAGGAACATCCGCGCGGCGTGCCGCACCAATCCCGTCTTCTCGATCTCCGGCCCCACCATGATGCCCGGTGTGTCGCACAGGTGAACCACGGGAATATCGAACGCATCACAGAGCTGAATGAAGCGCGCGCCCTTGTCCGAACCGTCGCTATCAATGGCGCCGCCGAGCTGGGCCGGGTTGTTCGCCACGACCCCGACCGCTCTCCCCTCGATGCGAATGAGGGAGGTGACCATCGTGCGCCCGAAATCGCGCCTGAGTTCCAGCACCGAACCCTCATCGGCCAGCGTCTCGATCACCTTGCGAATATCGTAAACTCTGACCCGATTCTCGGGCACGAGCGCGCGCATCCGCCGTTGGTCGGGCGCCGTCCACGTCCGCAACCGTCCCTGGAAGTAGGACAGATAGCGCTTCGCGACGGCGACGCCCTCGGCCTCGTCGGCAACGGCAATGTCGACCACGCCGCTGACACGCTGCACCGACGTAGGCCCGATCTCCTCCGGCCGGAATACGCCGAGACCGCCGCCTTCGATCATTGCCGGACCGCCCATGCCGATGTTCGAATCGGCCGTCGCAATGATCACATCGCAGCAGCCGAGCAGCGAGGCATTGCCAGCAAAACACCGCCCGGAGACGATCGCCACCATCGGCACGAGCCCGGAAAGCTGTCCGAAGTGATGAAACGTGTTGAAGCCGATGAAGCCGCCATAATCGTCATCGCCCGGACGTCCGCCACCGCCCTCGGCGAACAGGACGAGGGGCATGCGCCCCTGCTCCGTGATGTCGATGATGCGATCCGTCTTCCAGTGGTTGTGGACACCCTGGGTGCCCGCGAACACCGTGTAATCGTAGGCCATGACGGCCGCGCGGCATGCCGGATCATCGAACAGATCACCGTTGATCCGGCCGACGCCGGTGACGAGACCGTCCGCCGGGCTCCGCGTCAGCAGATCCTCCAGTCCGCGCCGGCGACGCTGGGCCGCGACCGTCAGCGGTCCGTATTCGACGAACGTGCCGGCATCGACGAGATCATCGACATTTTCGCGGACGGTGCGCTGCTTCGTCTTCCGCCGCCGCGCGACCGCTTCCGGCCGCTTTGCGTCGAGCGTCAGCGACCGCCGTTCCAGAACCTCCGCGAGATCGGGCCGGATGAAATCGAGATCGATCTCCTCTTGCACCTCGCCAGCGTCATCCGCACCCTCGGACGGCTCGACCGTCAAGAGAAGCTGGTCCTCCCACAACGTATCGCCCGGCGCCACGTGGACGGCGCGCACCGTGCCGGCACTTTCCGCCGCGATGACGTGCTCCATCTTCATCGCTTCCATGACGACGAGCTGCGCCCCTCGCTGGACTTCGGCGCCCTCTTCCACGGCAACCGACACGATCGTACCTTGCAACGGCGAGCGCACAGCGAGCATCCCATCGGCAACGGGCTCGGATTCGCTCCGACCGCGATCCGCCGTCGAGGCCGACTGCGCCTGACCGTAAGCCAGCACGGCAAGCGGATCGCTGGCGTCGACCTTGGCGCCGGCCCGTCCGGCACGATCGTCGGACGCACCCGCTTCGCGCGTCGGTGCAAAGTAGAGATGCGGATGGTTCCGGTGGGCCGTCTCCGCCAGTCGCGCGGCGTTGCTTTCGACGAACTCGGTATCGACCCGCCCCGACCTGACGCAATCGTCGGAAAGCAGTGCCTGCAGGAACGGGATGTTCGTCGGCGCCCCCATCACCTGCATTTCGCAAAGCGCCCGGTAGCCTTTCGCCAGCACGTCCTCCACGCGCGACGATCCCGAGTGCACGATCAGCTTGGCCAGCAACGGATCGTAAGCCGGGTTGGTCCGGTAACCCGCATAAGCATTGCCGTCGACGCGAATGCCTTGCCCCGACGGCGCCTCGAACGCTGTGAGAACGCCGCCGCCCGGTTTAACCGTGCCATCGGGCTCCATGCGTTCCGTGTTGATCCGCGCTTGCAGAGCCATGCCTCGCGGCGCCGGCACACCGTTGCGCGTCAGTCCGAGATCCGCGAGCGATGCGCCTGCTGCAATCTTCAATTGGACTTCGACGAGATTGATCCCCGTCACCTCTTCAGTGACCGTGTGCTCGACCTGCAGGCGGGGGTTTGCCTCGATGAAGAAGAATTCTTCCGCCTCGACGTCCACCAGGAACTCGATTGTTCCCAGATTCTTGTATTTGACGGCCGTGCCGAGCCGGAGTGCCGCCTCGATTAATTTGTCCCGCAGCGGCTTGGGCAGGAACGGCGCCGGCGCGATCTCGACAATCTTCTGACGGCGGCGCTGCAGCGAACAATCCCGCTCCCACAAGTGTGACACGGACTCGCCATCGCCTAGGATCTGAACCTCGATGTGACGTGCGCTCCGGACCAGACGCTCCACATAGAGATCGCCATTGCCGAACGCCGACTGCGCCTCGGATCGGCACCGCGCGAACGCTTCCTCCAACTCGCCATCGGAGCTGACGGGCCGCATGCCACGCCCGCCGCCACCCGCAACGGCCTTGACCATCACCGCCCCGCCAGGCCCGAGCTTGGCGAGAAAGTTTCGCGCCTCGTCAAGCGACGTCGGAGCAGCGGTTCCGGGCAGAACCGGAACGTCGACGACCGACGCCAGGGCCCTGGCTTGGTGCTTGTCGCCGAACCGTTCGAGTGTCTCGGGCGAAGGGCCGACGAACGTGAATCCCTCCTCGAGGCATCGGCGGGCGAACGCGGCATTCTCGGAAAGAAACCCGTAGCCTGGATGGATGGCGACCGCTCCCGTTGCGCGCGCGGCAGCCAAGATCGCCTCCGCATCGAGATAGGCGGCAACGCCTCGTCCCGGCAGCAAGTGCGCCACGTCGGCCTTGCGCGTGTGCAGGCTCGCCGCATCGTCGGCCGGATGAACGGCAACGGTTTCGAGTCCGAGCTCGGCGGCTGCGCGAAAGACGCGCGTAGCGATTTCGCCCCGATTGGCGACGAGCAGTTTGCCCTTGAACATGATGGGAGCATTTCCTTGAGGTGGCATGTCTGTCGGCGGCGAGGGTAGCGAGCCTCGATGCCATCGGCTAGCCCGCAGAACGAACCGGAGATATGCGGGACGAAATCACCTCACAGGACATGAAGTGGATTGGGTGTGTAGTATAAATTACTCATTATCAAGGACCTGCTTGTCATTCGCGATGCAATTGCGGGTCTACTGCTCAAATTGGTTGATTCAATTGACTTGCAAAACGCGAAAATCCCGCGCAGCCTCAACCGATACGTAGAATTACACATATTGATCATCGGGCCAGCGAGAACGCCGAAAAGGCGCACGAAAACGAAAAAAAGTCGTGCTGGAGGAACGCTTTATGACCGTCGCAGAAGAAGTCCACGGGAAAGCGGTGCCGTGGTGGCGCGAACCCACCAAGGACCAAATGGTACGCCTACTTTGCGGCATGGATGGGTTGGACGCTGGACGCGTTCGACTTCACGATCTTCCTGTTGATCATGGTGCCGATTTCTCAGGAATTCGGCGTGCCGCTGACCGCCGTCACCGCGGTATTCGCCGTCACTCTCTGGCTGCGTTTGATCGGTGCCACCGCTGCCGGCTGGATGGCGGATCGCATGGGGCGCAAGGCCCCGCTGATGATCTCTATTTTCTGGTACTCGGTCTGCAATTTGCTCGCTGGCTTTTCTCCGAGCTTTGCGGCGTTGTTCTTCTTTCGCGCTCTTCTGGGCATAGGCATGGGGGCCGAGTGGCCAGCCGGAGCGGCATTGGCCATGGAGTCGTGGCCGGCGCGCTCACGCGGCCTCATGTCGGGCATTCTGCAAGGCTCGTGGGGACTTGGCTTCGCGCTTTCGTCCCTCGCCTATGGATTGCTCTATACGCCGCTCGAAAGCATTCATCCGGGCTACGGCTGGCGCGGACTGCTCATTCTCGGCGTGCTTCCGGCGCTCGCCTGCGTGTGGATCCGCTATTACGTCAAAGAGCCCGAGGTCTGGGCCGAAAACAAGAAAATCCAGACCGAAACGAACCAGAACGTTACATTGCCGCTATTCGCCATTTTCAAGCCGCAGTATCTCTGGAACACGATCACGGCTTGCATGTGGATGGCCGGTAATTTCGTCGTCTACTACGCGATCTGGGCGCTGTTCGGCACTTACCTGCAGAAGGAGCTGCAATGGGATCCGGCGCACGTCGCCGTGCCTCTCTTCTGGGCAAATATCATGGTGTTCTTCTCCAGCGCGTTCTGGGGGGCCGTCTCCGATAAGATCGGTCGCCGCCCTGCGCTGATGATCCCGTGTACCATCGCCCTCTTCATACCTCCGATCTACCTGCTGTCGACGGAGCCATTCTGGGTCATTTCAGGCTTTATCCTCATGGGCGTGATCGTGGGCGGAAAGGATACGCTCAATCCTGCCTGGCTGTCGGAGCGCTTCCCGACGGAGATTCGGGCGTCTGCGGCAGGGTTCTGCTATCATCAAGGCGCTATCTGGGGCGGCTTCGTCGCGCCGGTAATCACGTACTTCGCCATCGATCGGGGTATGGGATTTGCAATGCCGATGATGTACACGACGATCGGATCGCTGCTTTTCTTGATCGTCGGTGTCTACTTGGGACCGGAAACCAAAGGCAAGATCCTCGTTGCGGACCTCGAGATCCGCAAGAAAGAGGAATTCCCCTGAGGGGTGGAGCTGCGGACGCGCGGCTGTAGGAAGCGGCATCCAAGAGAAAGGGCACCCGCTGCAAAGCGGGTGCCCTTGGTCGTCTGAAGAGCACACCACGTTTTCCCGCCCCGGTTCAGGCACCGAGAAGCACCGCGTGGTTATCCCAGTTGCAAGCGGCCTCAGCCAAAGCAGCGATCCGCCCTTCGTCCGCCGTAGCGTCTGCAATGACCCCCGTCCCACTCGTCAGCAGAAAATCGCCGGGATGGCTGCGCCTTGCGATTCCGGAGACATCCGCCATGGTTGCGACGCGAAGCACTCTGCCTGTCGCAATGTCGATCATCACCACGGCGCCGCCCTTCGACGATGTCGCAGCCGCAACCGCCCCGGCGCTGTCGACGGCAACCGAGCTGACATAACCCGAGAGCGCAGCGCTGGCCTCCGCCGGCAGTGGCGTCGCCGCGAGGGATTGTTGCCGGCGATGGCGGTAGATCAGAGCCTCCGTAAGTGGCTTGCCGTCCGGCACGCCCTTCACGATCTGCGCACCCAGCACCACCGTGCCATGACTGCCGATCTCGAGATGCCGAAGCGAAAGTGACCCTCCCGCCGCAATCACGTGCTTTTCCAGGAGCGTTCCCGATGCGGCGTCGACGTACACGAGCGACGTTTCGATCGCGTCGAGATTGAGGACGCGGCGCCCTCGACCGACATCCGGATGCTCTCGAAGGCCCCCGTTCGCAATAACGAGCACATTCGAGTGCGACAGGAATGCCAAGTCGTGCGGCCCCACGCCATGCGATGGGAACTCACCAATCCGGCGGAAGCGCGCGGTCGCGTCATAAACGCCAATCATGCCGCGAGCCGCCTCGAAATCATTCTCCGTCGTGTAAAGCAGCCGCCCGTCCGGCGAGAACACCCCGTGGCCGTAAAAGTGCCTGCCATCCGGCGTCGTGAAAACGATCGGCGTTTCAGCCCGATCGGCAGAAAAAACAACCGCGAAATTCCCCGGTCGGCGCGCGAACGCCACGCAGCGACGTGATACCGGGCAAACCGCAACATCGTGCCCCCGTCCCGGCAGGATCACCGATGTCACATCCTTGCCATCCGTCGAGAAGATGGCAGCCGAGTAGCGTCCATCCGGATTACGGCGCGCGGCCGCGAAGAAGGGTCCCACCTCCGCTCGCGCCGCCTGCGGCGGCCAAACGGCTGTCGCGGCACCGCCTACCATGGCCGCAAGTGCGGCTCTGCGATTAATCTCCATCCGAGGCATTGAATCCCATTGGAAGATCCGTCACGGCGTCAAGAAGCCCTGCCGCAGTCGCGCGGGCGTTCTTGAGTGGAAAACCAAGCGCAATGATGCGCTGTTGCGACGATCGGCTCTGAAATGGCGCCTTGACGCTCATAAGCTCGCTTGCCGTCTGACCGGCAGTCGCAAGCTCCTTCGACACCAGCTTCGCCAGCGCCGTCGCATTCTCCCGATCGTCCGAATTGGCGTCGATCAGCGCTTGCTCCATACCACCTTGCACGTAAAGCTCCCGCAGTCCCGCGATATTGGCACCGATCAGGCGCATGGCCCGCCCGCTCTTCCCCAGCGCAGGCGCAATCTTACGCTGCTGCGCAGTGAGCCCCAGCGGCCCCGCCAATCGCTGATCCCTCACCTTCTCCAATCCTTGGTCGAATGCCTTGGCGATGGCCAGGGTGATTTCCGAGGGCTTGATGAAATTCGGATTGTCGTGACCTGGCGTCAGCCAACTTTGCGCAAAGCCGTCGGACGACGACCAGTCTTTCTCGATCGCCTGCGCCATATTGGCAAGATTAGCGGCGATGGCCTTCGCGAACCCACAACGGAACCGTAACGTTTGATCATCAGCCTTCTTGCCGGAGGCATTCTCGAACAAGATCGTTTCGAGGGCCGGCAGTCCTTGCATGGCCACGCTCTTTTTCGAGAGGTGATCGACATCGAGGACGTCGGGCGACCGGTTGCGCAGAGCCGTTGCGACCTGTCTCGCGCCGATGCCGCGTCGGTCCGGCCAGAACATGATCCGCTCGAGGCGTTGCTCCACCGTGACGGGCCCGAACGTGATGAATTCGATGCGCCCCCACGCCGTAACGACCGCATCGAACGCCCTATCGATTTTCCGGCGTCCGCCGCTCCCGCTACGACCGCAATGGGTAGAAATTGCCTCGTCGAGTCCTCGCGTCGCATCCGCAAAGCGGCGGTAGCCGGGCCGGATGTAGCCATCGAGCGATTGACGCGCGAGACGCGCATGGTCGAACGCCGTCTTGCCGTCGGCGGCAAACGCGGAGCCGCCCGCTATGGCGACCGCGAGGATCGCGCCGGCGTAGATCAGGGGCGCCCATGCGCGCATCGCAAAGTTCTCCTAGAGGGATCCGACAAAGGCGAGCAGTTGTTGACGCTCCTCGGCAGTCAACGAGGCAAACGCATCGCGCGCTCGCTGGGCTTCCCCTCCGTGCCACAGAAGGGCTTCCGTCAGGCTGCGCGCGCGCCCGTCGTGAAGAAAGAACGCGTGCCCGTTGACAACCTCGGTCAAGCCGATCCCCCAGAGCGGAGCCGTGCGCCACTCGTTTCCATCGGCCCTGGCTTCAGGTCGGCCATCGGCAAGCCCTTCGCCCATGTCGTGCAGCAGAAGGTCAGTGTAGGGCCAGATCGTCTGGCCGCGCAGGTGCTCGTCGGGTGACGACTGCCCGGTCCGGAAAGATGGAACGTGGCAACTCGCGCATCCGATCTCATGAAAGATCCGCTTTCCTCGCAGGACGTCCGGAGCCTTTGGAGTGCGCCGCACCGGCACGGCGAGGTTGCGGGCGTAGAAAGCCACGAGATCGAGCAGTTTGGCGTTGACCTCCTCAGCGGGCTTGGCAGTGCTGCCCCCATGTGGCGCCTCCCGGCACGCCGTCTGCGCAGGCATGCAATCGCCGTAAGGAAGCGGCGTAATCCAGTTCCCGATGCCGATATCGCCTGCGAAGGCTTCCGCAGCCTGTTGCTTGACCGTCGGTTGCCCCGCTTTCCAGCCGAACCGGCCGAGCTTCACCGCTCGATCCTCCACCGACCAGATTCGGTTGGCCCGCCCGGAAATACCGTCACCGTCTTTGTCGCCGGGATCCGCGTGCTCGAGAATGTCGGCTTCCGGAATCGCTTCGAGCAATCCCAAGCCGATCATCTGAGGCGTCATCCGCGGCGAAATCATTGTTTGCGGATGCAATGGGCCATACCCGAGATCGCGGATCTTGTAGCTCGGCTTGCGCAGCACGATCCGTTCGCCGTCGGCGAGAACGACCGGCACATCGGTGTACATCACCTCCATGTGCCCTTCGCTGGCCAGTCCCTGCACGGCAAGTTCCTGAAGCTGCCCCCCGTAAGTCGGCTCGCGGATGGCGCCTGCCCGGCCAGACGCGATGAGATCCCGCTCGGCTTCCGTTTGCGGCGGAATGGAGAGGCGCAGGAACATCGAGATGGAGCGCCCCTCGGGACCGGGGCCCAGCGGTGGGTGGCCTCGCCCATCCTTCAAATGGCACGCCTGGCAAGCGCGCGCATTGTAGAGGGGTCCGAGGCCGTCCGAGGATTTTGTCGAGGACGGCGACGAAACCCAGTTCTTGCGGAAGATGCCGTTGCCGATCTTGAAGTCCAACTCCTTCGCAAAGTGCATGTTGGCGGAGAGCTGCGAAAAGGCATCGCCCGTCGTAGTGCCGATCTTCGTCGTCGCCTCGCCGCCAGGGTTCTCTTCGCCCGGCTCGAAAGCAGCCATCCCATTCGGACCGTTGGCACCACCGGGGCTGGCAGGAGCGGACCCGCCCTCACCAAGCGCAACGCCCGCCAGGAGCATGATGAGACCTGCCACTCCACCCCAGGCGTAAGGCAGAAGATGACGAAGGCGCCCGATCCGCGTCATAGAATCTATCTCTTCTTCGACGTCGCTTTGCCCGGATCGTCCAGACTGTCCGAACCTTCGATCTTCACGTCCTTGAGGTCGAGCGCAGAGATGGCCCTTTCGAACTCCTTCGTTTGGGCGATCAGCGCGCCGATGGCCGCCTCGACCACTGCGTTCCCCTCGGCATTGTCCTCGCCGATCATCTGATCATAGGCTTCCGTGGTCTCGGCCCGTTTCTTCAGGGCACCCATTTTGTTGACCGTCTCGGTCAGCGCCTTGCGGACGCGGTCATCGATCTCCGGTGCCTTGGCCTTGACCAGATCCGAGACGCTCGCACCCGAAACGACCGTGCCATCGATCCGCTTGTAGCGGCCCAGATAGACGTTCTCGATGCCGATCACGTCGTAATAATGCGAATTGTGGGTGTTGTCGGAAAAGCAATCGTGCTCCTCCTCGGGATCGTTGAGCAGCAGACCCAGCTTCATACGCTCTCCGGCCATCTCGCCATACGAAAGACTGGCGAGCCCGGTGAAGATTGCCGTCAACGCATCGCTTTCCGACGTATCGAGGGCCGCGCGCGCGGCACCCTTCGGCTTCCATTGCGCAGCCATGTCGGCAAGATCGTCCACCAGCAAGTCGGTGACCACCGACAGATAGGCGACGCGGCGGTCGCAGTTGCCGCCGGTGCAGGATTTCCCTTTCGCGTAGTCCGTAAATGGCCGGTTTCCGGCGCCCGGCCCCGTTCCGTTCAGGTCCTGTCCCCAGAGAAGGAACTCGATGGCATGATACCCTGTCGCAACGTTCGCTTCGATCTTCTCGGCTTCTTGCAGCGTATCAGCGAGAAGCTTCTTCGTGATGCGGCTCGCATCGACAGTCCGTCCGCCGATCTTGAGCGTCCGGTTGGCGATGACATTTGCCGCATAGAGCGGGTTCGTATCCGACGCCGTCCCGTAGCTCTCGTCGACATAGTCGATGAGACCTTCGTCAAGCGGCCACGCATTCACCTTGCCTTCCCACTCGTCCACGATCTTGTTGCCGAACCGGAAGGCTTCGGTCTGCATGTACGGCACACGAGCCGCCTTCCAGGCATCCCGGGCGGACGCTAGCGTTTCGGCGCTCGGCTTGGCAATCAGGGCCGCAATGCTCGTCTTGAGCTTGCGGGCGGCCGCCAGGGCATCCTCGTAACCCGCCTGCGCGATATTGGCATAGTTGTCGATCGCCTCGCGGTTCGTTACGGCACTGGCCGGGGCGGCCGCAGTGAGAAGGACACACAGGCCGGCAACGCCCACAATTCGAGCCGCCAGGACGCTTTTTCTGCTCAAGACATCCTCCCGGGAGCGCTCCATGCGGAGCCTAACTCCATGAAATGGAAAGCCAACAAACAATACCGCATAGGTAAAGATTGTTTTGGACGCAAGCGATGGCTGGGCCGAAGCGCTCATCTATCGCGTTGCTGAGGCCGTCGTCGCATATTCGAGGGCCATCTGGCCAGCGCACAACGAACCGTCCTTCAGCGATCCGACAGCGCATGGTCCGCCTGCTGCAGCGACGCGATCAATTCCTTGAGCGCTCGTTGTTGCGGGCGGTCCCGGCGGATGACGACGGCGAGCTCGCGATAGAGCCTGGGCGACAATGAGCGGACCGCGAGCGACGGCCCTGCATTCTGCAGCGCCATGTGGGGAATGACGGCGCAGCCGAGGCCCGCCCCGACCAAAGCCTTGATACCCTCCACGCTCCCAAGCGCCATGATCGGCTTCAATGCGTTGCCTGCCTTTGCCAGCCACTCGTCCACAATACGGCGCGTATGGCCGCCCGGTTCGAACAACAGCACCGGGAGATCGGCAAGAGATGCCGGCGTGATACGCTTCGGCAGAGGGAAGTCGATGGGCGCAATCGCGACGAACTCGTCGCGCATCAAAGGCTGGACCTCGAGGGCCCGACCGGATGCTGGCAAGGTGACGAAGCCGACGTCGATACGGTTCTCTTCAACCTCGCGCACGATGTCCGACGTGTTGCCCGTCGTGACGACGATTTCGACTTCGGGAAATTTGAGGCGGATCCGGCGAAGGATCGGCGGCAGCAGATAAGTGCAGGCCGTGGCGCCGGTGCCGATTCTCATCCGGCCCGCGCCCCTCGCAGCGAAGCGCGCCATGGCATCACGCATATCGGCGACCGCCGTTTCGATGTGGCCGAGGCATTGCAGAAGCTCGGTGCCGGCAGCCGTGGGCATCGCCCTGCGGCCGATGCGTTCGACCAGCTTCGCGCCCAACTGCCGCTCGAGATGCTGGATCTGAAGGCTCACGGCAGGCTGGCTGAGACCGGCGCGTTGCGCCGCGCCCGAAAAGCTGCCCTGCTCGATCACGCTCCGGAACATCATCAGGTGGTCGAGGTTCGGCTGATCGGACATCTCAAATTTTTCCTTATGAAAGGTATGAGGATCATAGGCTTCACTTATAGATAAAGCGCCTTCAAATTGTTGGCCGTTACCAATTTGACCGAAAGCTCCAAGCTGGGTGCTGGCCGCGCCACCGTCCAATCGGCAAAGAGACCACGAGAGGGATTCCGCAACGTGACGGGACAAGCGATTGTTGTCAGGGATGCAGTTGCACGCGACATTCCGGAAGTGGCGCACATTTATGCGCATCACGTGATCAACGGCCTCGCCTCGTTCGAAGAGCGCCCCCCGTCCGGAGAGGAAATGCTGGCTCGGCACGAAACCATCGCGGCTATGGGCTATCCCTACCTCGTCGCCGAGATCGACAGCCGGATTGTTGGCTATGCGTACGCGTCGGCCTATCGGCCGCGCCCCGCGTACAGGTTCACGGTGGAGAACTCTGTTTATGTGGACAATGCGTCGCGCGGGAACGGTATCGGGAGCGCGCTTCTGAAGACGCTGATCGATCGATGCGAAGGTGGGATTTGGCGCCAGATGCTGGCCATCATCGGCGACAGCGCGAACGCTGGTTCGATCGCGTTGCATAGCCGGCTTGGCTTCCGGCCGGCTGGCTCGCTTCTATCGGTCGGCTTCAAGCATGGCAGGTGGGTCGATTCGGTGATCATGCAGCGGCCTCTGGCCACCGGAGATTCGACATTGCCACTGACGGTCATTCCGAACGAGGGTGCGCGATGAGCGCGGCAGCCATTTCAGATGCGGCGACCCACCCCACTGGTCGCTCGGAAGCGGGCCGATGACGCCATCGCCACGGCGGCTGCCGGTAACGCTCGCGCTCGGCACGACGCAAACCTTGGCCTGGGCCTCCAGCTACTACTTGCCGGCCGTCATGGCGGATGCCGTCTCCCGCGAGCTTGGCATCACGTCGACCCTATTTTTCGCCGCGTTCTCGGCATCGCTCCTCGTTTCCGCGGCAATCGGCCCCAAAGTGGGACGAACCATCGACAGCCTCGGTGGACGGCGGGTCCTCCTCCTGTCGAACATCTTCATTTCGGGCGGGCTCGTCACGCTGGCCTTCACGCATTCTTCGGCCCTGCTGTGGCTCGCGTGGCTTCTGCTCGGCGTCGGCATGGGCCTCGGGCTCTACGATGCGGCTTTCGCCACGCTCGGGCGCATCTATGGATCGGATGCCCGATCATCGATCACGGCCATTACGTTGATTGCCGGTTTCGCGAGCACGATCGGTTGGCCACTGTCACAATGGGGGATTGCGACCATCGGTTGGCGGGAAACCTGTCTGGCTTGGGCCGCGGCGCACATTCTGATCGGGCTGCCGATCAACAGCCTGCTTCCCGCGGCGACGGCCACGGCGGTCACCGTCGATGAGGGCACGTCGCACGACTCTGTCGCTTGGGACCGCCCGATGTTCCTCATCGCATTTGCGATGGCCGCTGCATGGATGGTCACCGCCGCCATGGCGGCACATCTCCCGCGGCTGCTCCAGGTGGCCGGCGCGACGAGCTCCCAGGCAATAGCCGCCGGCGTTCTTATCGGCCCAGCGCAGGTGATGGCGAGAATTCTCGAGGCCAGCGTGCTCCGAAGACTCCACCCGCTTTTCAGCGCGCGTCTTGCCACGCTCGCGCATCCGATCGCGGCGGCGCTGCTCGCATGTTTCGGCCCTATCGCGGGCGCACCTTTCGCAATCGTGCATGGTGCCGGCAACGGTATTCTCACGATCGCCCGCGGTACGGTCCCGCTCGCTCTGTTCGGTCCCAAAAACTACGGCTATCGGCTTGGGTTGCTCGGTGCCCCGGCGCGCATTCTACAAGCCACGGCGCCCCTTTTGTTCGGCATTCTGATCGATACCATCGGCGTCTGGACACTCTGCGTGTCGGCCGGCTTCAGCTTGGCAGCGCTCGGCGCACTCTTGCTCTTGTCCGAAGAGAAATAGTCGGCTCCAATTCCGCTCCGATTGGTACACACTCGCTCTCTGAGCCGCCGTCACGATCATTCCATTTGCAATATCCTTGCAGACTGAGAATTTTTGCCTATTGACGCAGGCCGACACTGGCGCTCCATACAGGGGCAAGCGTCGCAGTCCGAATGTGCGATGTCGCTGAGACGGGCCGCGTGTGGCGCTGGTTCAATGCCGATCATCGCGGCTACGAGAAGGGAGGCTCCGGTGAACGCGAAAGTGGCAGTTGAAGCATTCTGGGATGCCGCAACTGGAAGCTGGCAGTACGTCTTCCACGACCCCGCCACAATGAAAGGCGCAATCGTCGACCCGGTCTGGAACTTCGATCCCTTGTCAGGCTCGACGACGACGCGCAGCGCCGAAGACATACTCCGCTACGTCCGTGCCACCGGCATCGAGATCGTCTGGATTCTCGATACGCATCCGCACGCCGACCACTTCTCGGCCGCACGTTGGATGAAAGAACGGCTGGGCGCGCCCACCGGCATCGGCGAGCACGTCGTTCGCGTGCAGCAACTCTGGAAAAACATCTACAATCTCGGAGACGACGTCCGCGCTGACGGAAGCCAATGGGACCGGCTGTTTTGCGACGGCGATACATTCATGGTCGGCAATATCGAAGTCGGCGTCATGTACTCCCCGGGCCATACGCTCGCCTCCATAACGTACGTGGCAGGCGACGCCGCCTTCGTGCACGATACGTTGATGATGCCGGACAGCGGCAGTAGCCGGGCCGATTTCCCCGGCGGGGATTCGGGCACCCTGTTCCGCAGCATCTCGCGCATACTGGCGTTGCCTGACGAGACGCGACTGTTCGTGGGGCACGACTATAGGCCCAACGGACGCGATCCGTTGTCCGTGGCAACGGTGGCCGAGCAGAAGCGCTCCAACATCCACGTCGGCGGCAACATCTCCGAAACGGAATTCCGGAAGATGCGCGATGCTCGCGACGCGACACTGCCGTTGCCGAAGCTGATGCTCGCCGCCTTGCAGATCAATATGCGCGGAGGCTGCAAGCCTGCCGCCGAAAGCAACGGCCGCTCCTACTTGAAGATACCCCTCGACCGCTTCGAGATCAGAAACCCCGACACCGTCTGACATCGCCGGGATCGTACCGGGCGACGCGTACAGCACGTGCATGCCCGATAACCTTCCACGATGTGGTCGGTTATCGGGTCATGTCGAGGCGCACAGGATCCTACCCCTCCAGTCCGAAGTAGATCCGTTCAAGCCGCTCAGGCAGATCCGGTTCATCGGCTGCGGCCTGTAGCACCACCGTTCCTCGCACCATCGCATAAGCCCGATCGGCCACTGCCAACGACTTCTCGATGAGCTGCTCGACGAGCAGCACGGCGGTTCCCGCGGCCCGCAATTGCGACGCTGCCGCCAGCACGCGATCGACCAGTACCGGCGAGAGGCCGGCCGAAGGCTCGTCGAGCATGAGCAGCTTTGGCTTGCGCACCAAGCCCTGCGCAACGGCCAGCATTTGCTGCTGCCCGCCGGATAGTGTCGCGGCTTTGTCGCGACGCTTGGCCTTGATCTCTGGGAAGAAATCGAGCGCTTCTTCCACCTGGACCTTTCGCGCCGCGGGCGGCATCCCGTAGCCCGCCAGCAAGACGTTGTCCTCGACGCTCAACTGGGTGAAGACACGGTGTCCTTCGACGACGTGCACGAGGCCGGCTTCCACGCAGTTGCGCGGCTGCGCGCCCGTCATGTCGCGCCCGTCGAACCGGATCTCGCCCGACCAGGGCAGCAGGCCCGAGATCGACTTGAGCAGCGTCGATTTCCCGGCCCCATTGGGGCCAAGCAGCGCAACGATCTCCCCCGGATTGACCACCAGATCGACGCCTTTCAAAACGCCGATCTTGCCGTATCCCGCAGAAAGACCCTTGACCTGCAGCAGCGGCTCAGGCGCCGAGGTAGGCATTGACCACCTCCCTATGCGTCCGCACCTCCTCGGGTTCGCCGGACGCGAGAACCTTCCCGAGATTGAGCACAGTGACGCGATCACAGATTTCGAAGATCAAGTCGGCATGATGCTCGACGAGAAGCACACCGGTTCCCTGCGCCTTGATGGCCGAGATGAGGACCCCAAGGCGCCGGATCTCATCGACTGAAAGCCCGGCAGCAGGCTCGTCGAGAAGTAGAAAGCGTGGTCGCAACATCACCGCACGTGCGATCTCGACGAACCGCAACTCGCTGTGCTGCAGGCGATCCGCCCTGACATCTGCAAGGCGCTCCAGACCAACCAGCGCCAAGGCCGTCATCGCATCGTGACGCAGACGCGCCTCGTCGCGCTGATGCCGCGGCAACGCCAGCATCGATTCGACAAACGTACACTGTCCGTCGTTGGTCCCTCCGATCATCACGTTCTCGAGGACCGACTCCTCACCGACAATTCTCGGCGTCTGGAACGTGCGCGCAATGCGGAAGTCGGCGCGCTTATGCGCCCCGAGGCCTGTGATATCCGTCCCATCGACGATCACCGCGCCTTCCTGCGGAGGGTAGTAGCCCGAGATGGCATTGAGCGTCGTCGTCTTGCCGCTGCCGTTGGGGCCGATCAGTCCATGCACTTCCCCGCCACGGATTTCGAGGTCGACACCGTCGACCGCGCGCACACCGCCGAATGCCAGCACGATACCTTTGAGGGTCATCAGCGACTTCGACGGATCCGTCCCCATGATCTCCGGGAGCAATTCGGGACGGGGACGGATTTCGCGATGCTGATCGAGCGGCTTGCGATTCTTGAAATCGAGGAGTTCGGCGATACCGCCTGGAACAATGAGCACGATCGCAAGCAGCAGCACGGCGTAGACGAACGTCGACCATTGCACCAACGGCGCGGCGAAATCCGGCAGGACCGTCAGCACCGCCGTGCCGATCAGTGGCCCGAGAATCGACCCCCGTCCGCCAATCAGGATGGCGATGAAGAACAACACCGACAAGTCGAACGAAAACGCCTCGGGCGTGATGTAGGACTGCAGTGACGCGAACAAGCCACCCGCAATGCCGGCCAACGCACCGCTCAACAGGAAGATGTTGACGAGCAGGCCCGGCTTGTAGATGCCGACCGCTTCTGCCGCCACCTCCGCATCACGCACAGCGATGAGCGATCGTCCATAGCGGCTCGACGCGATATTGCATGTGATCCAGGTGCAGACGATCGCAATCGCAAGGCAGAAGAAATAAAGACCCCACGTTGTATCGAAGGGCTCCGGCAGCAGAGGACCCGGAATGCCGACGCCGCCTCCAGTCGCCGACCGCCATGCCAGCGCGATCTGCGTGACGATCGTCGAGAA
>Ga0182738_1001265_pt1 | contig 32154 bp, 34 predicted proteins | sample eDN5th30CBELigMG_FD_128876 | JGI IMG/M metagenome (GOLD analysis project Ga0182738, IMG submission 128876) | Enriched Miracle-Growth compost microbial communities from Emeryville, California, USA - eDNA 5th pass 30_C BE-Lig MG (version 2)... ...
GAAAAGCCATTCTGGAAGATTGCCGCAAAATCATCGCCCGGCAGGGGAAATGCAAACCCGGCAACGCGGTAATTACCACCGCTGGAGACCTGCCCGCCAAATATGTCATTCATACCGTCGGCCCAGTCTGGCACGGCGGCGGCAATAACGAACCCGAAATTCTGGCAAACTGTTATACGAATTCTCTCGCGCTGATGCGCGCCAACGATTGCAAGACAATTGCCTTTCCGAATATCAGCACGGGAATTTATGGTTTCCCTAAAACAGAAGCCGCAGAAATTGCCGTCGCAACCGTCAGCCGTTTTTTAGAGCAGGATGATTTTATGACAAAAGTACTTTTCATCTGTTTTGATGAAGAGAATTTTCGTTTGATCGAAGCACAATTAGCGAAGCACCATTAAGGAAACAATTACATCATGGATATATTTGAAGCGATTGAAACGCGCCGTTCACAGGCGCACTTATTGCCACGGGAAGTTGACCGCGAAACTATTGAAAAAGTACTTTCCGCCGGATTGTGGGCGCCCAATCACCATCATACTGAACCGTGGCATTTTTATATCTTTCAGGGCGAAACGCGCCAGCGGCTAGCTGATGCGATCATGGAAAATTTTCATCGCGACCGGCCCGATGCAACGCCGGCGGAACTGGAAAAAGCACGCCATAAAAATCCGCGCCGCGTTTTACAAACGCCTTTGTGCGTCGTGGTGAGCAGCGCCGCAGGCAAGGACGAAATGGAGACACAGGAAAACTATGGCGCTTGCTGCTGCGCGGTGCAAAACATCCTGCTGGCCGCGCATGCCGTGGGATTGGGCGCTTACTGGCGCACCGGCGATGCCGCTTACACGCAGCCCAACGCCATCAAAGAATTGCTGCATTTGCCGGAAACCGAAACGCTGGTGGCATTGCTGCTCATGGGTTATCCGGACGACCATGGCAAAACGGCCACGCGCAAACCGCTATCGGAAAAACTGACCTGGGTAAGTTGATTGGCAAGAAAATTGCATCTCTCCAACACGGAGGTAAATAATATGTCAGAAGAAAAACTCAGTGTCGGCGACCGCAAAGTCGACCGTGTCAATAAAGAAGAATTGGTGGAATTGCTCAATGGCGATCTTTCCCGCGAATATCAAGCGGTGATCACTTATACCCAGTATGCCGCTTCGGTGACCGGGCCTTATCGTCAGGAACTCAAGAACTTTTTCCTGGCCGAAGTCCCAGACGAACAGCGCCACGCGCAATATCTCGCAGATAAGATTGCCGCGCTGGGCGGCGTTCCCACGGTTACTCCGGAAAAAGTGCCGCAGGAAACTCATACCAAGAAAATGCTCGATAACATCGTGGAAGCAGAAACCACCTCGCGCAATAATTATTCCGACCGCGCCGCGCAGGCAGACGCCCTCGGCGAAGTCGGCCTGGCCAACCGTCTCGAAGATATGGCTGATGAGGAATCTAATCATCTGGACGAAACGCTGAAAATATTACAGGGATGGGAATAAATCACTCGATCGTTTTAACCGGCTATGCCGCCATCACCGCGCGTGGAGATTTTACCGCGCGCGGTAAAAGTACTTTTCCGGCTACTATCGGCGGCGGTATGATCGAGGGTTTCGATCTGCGGAATTATCCCGTCTCCAAAAAGACCTATCTCGATCGCAGCTCCGCGCTGGCGCTGGCCGGCGCGGAGCTGGCGTTGCAGGATGCGGGCATTTCTCATCCGCCGCAAAATGCGGCGCGTTTCGGCATCACGCTGGGCACCCATTATGGCTGCATCGATACCATGAAATCGTTCTGGGATAATCTCTCCGCGAAAGGCGCGCGCTTCGCCAATCCCCTGCTCTTTTCCCATTCTTATTTCAATTCGCCCATCTCCTTGTGCGCCATTGAATTTGGATTGCAGGGCTATCACAACACCGTGTGCGCCCAGGCAGGCAGCGCACTTGAAGCAGTTCGCCTGGCACATGACGCCATCGCGGCAGGCCACGCCGATGCTATGTTGTGCGGCGGAGTGGACGCGTGGACAAACGCGCGCCAACAAATGGATCCCGCGGACGCACCTGGCGAAGGCAGCGTTTTTTTTGTGCTGGAAAAAAGTACTTTGGCGTACGAACGGAACGTAAATATCATCGGGGAAATTGATGCAGAACAATTATTCATATCTCCTTCCGATATTCCTTATGTGTCAGATGTTTTGCGATATTCGGGTTTTACTGTTTAAGAGTGTTAATTGCCACAAAGTTATTTCCGCTTTTAAAAATGACGGTATCCGCACGTCATTGCAAGTTTTGGGAACACACTGACTTTAAAATCCCTGAAAACTTTTAATCGGCAACATCAAATCCATTTTCACTCATCATAATCGGCGGATTTTTTCCTTCGCTGCTAACGGCTAAACGCTGATCATTTCCCGCGAACGTCAAAGACTCTGGTTGCTGCAACGGCGGCAGCTTTCCCAGCACTTTTGGCCTTTGTAAAAGTACTTTTGCAAGACTATTCAAATCATCACCTGCCGTCGGCCAAATAAAAAAATGTGTATACGTCATCAACGCCAGATGCTTGCCATCATTACTCAATGCGCCATCGGTGAATAATAAACTATATTTCCCATTACCTTCGCGCCAGTCTTTAACCGGCACCTCGCAGGCCAGTTTTAAGGTTTGCGAAGTCACGGAAAAAGGTTGCGGCGTAATCCACAATTTGCTGCCCAGAAAACTTTTGGTCACAATGCCGATATAGCCTTTTTGATCCACTAACAAGGTTTCGGCATCTGTCGCTTTGCCATCGCCATATTTCAAAATCATCTGCTCGCACGGCAACGCAATATCCTGGTTCGATTGCTGCACATCGATTTCCGGTTCCGCAAAACGATCTATTTCCACTTGCGGCCGCTGCGCCCGGTTATCGCCGGTATCGCCAATATAAACCCATGATTTCTGGGCAGTGCCAGCCACGCGCAGGCTTTCCGTATCGATGGCACCGGCGCCCTGCAATCGAACCACCGCCACTGTGCTACCAGTTGGGGATAATAGAAACACGCGCAGCGAATCGCCCGAATCGTTGATCGCCCAAAAATAACCCGGATAACGAATGCTTTCGGCCAGGCCGGATAATTCGTGTAATCGCGCATCTTCCACCACGCATTGTTGCCGCCAGTGCGTATCCAGTCCGGCCATCGCCACGCAGCCGGAAGCGCCCAATAATAACACGCAAAAAAGCAGATGAAGAAAAGCGGCATTCCGTTTCATGGGATGGATTATATCAAGACGCGCCATCACCATAAAAGTACTTTTACGCCGCCGCGCCTTGATGCCCGATAAACGGTAAAATCTCTATTGAGGTTTTTATGATCATTGCGGTTGTGAGCGGCGGGCTGGATTCGGTGACCATGGCGTATCAACTGGTCCAGCAACAGGGAAAAGAGATACAGATCGTGGCGTTCGATTATGGGCAGCGGCATCGCTGTGAATTGAATTGCGCGCAGCAATGCGCGGCCGATCTGGGCGTGCATTATGATGAAGTCGATTTGCGCGGCGTGGGGAAATTTCTGACCGGCTCCGCCTTAACGGATAATATCGAAGTGCCGCACGGACATTACGCCGCGCCCAACATGGCGGTCACGGTAGTGCCCAATCGCAACGCCATTTTTTTGACGGTGGCTTTTGGCATCGCCGTAGCGCGCCGCGCCGAAGCGGTAGCAACGGCGGTGCATGGCGGCGATCATTTTATTTATCCCGATTGCCGCCCGGCATTTCTCACCGCATTCGATGCCATGCAACGTTTGGCCTGTCAGGATACCGGCCATCCCGATTTGCACCTGGAAACACCCTTCGTGAATAGCGATAAAAGCGACATCGTGCGCATCGGCGCCCAAGTTGGCGTGCCCTTTGAAAAGACCTGGAGCTGTTATGAAGGCGATGATGTGCATTGTGGCAAATGCGGCACATGCACGGAACGCCGCGAGGCATTTGCCAGAGCAGGAGTTAGCGATCCCACGCGGTATCGGTAATTTCCATTGAGAATTTCCCCTTGTAAAACTACCGTGTCCCCACAAGTCTGATTGTGTGTCATTTCGACCGGAAAAATTTGTCCAGGCAAATTTTGGAGTGGAGAAATCTTGCCGTTTTGTATCATAATAAGCTCCAAATCAAGATTTCTCCGCTACGCTCGTTCCTCGCTTCGGTCGAAATGACACCTTTGCGAAGATGTGGGGCACGGTAGCCTCTAAAAAGGGAGACTTGTACAAAAGAAATACATCATCCCATCTTGAATATCCTGTCTATCGATGTAAAATTTTCTCCGCGCCATTCGCGTCCTATAACATATGAAAACAATCCCCATCAGCGAAATCTTTGGCCCCACCTTGCAAGGTGAAGGGCCGCTCATCGGTCATCCGTCAGTCTTTGTACGGGTGGGCGGTTGTGATTATCGCTGCCGCTGGTGCGACACTTTATATGCGGTTTTGCCGGAATATAAACACGAATGGGAAAAACTTGATGCCGGACAAATCCTACAAAAAGTACTTTTACTCACCGCCAACAAGCCGATTCTGGTAACGCTGACCGGCGGTAATCCGGCGCTCTATGATTTTGCGCCATTACTCGAAATGGGACATGCGCGCGGCCTGACTTTCGCATTGGAAACGCAGGGTTCAATAGCAAAACCCTGGTTTACGAATTTGGATCATCTGGTGCTTTCTCCCAAAGGGCCCAGCTCGGGCATGCAAAATGACTGGGACGCCGTGCGCGCCTGTTTGAATGCGGCAGGTGATACGACGCAGACGGCATTAAAATTCGTCGTTTTTGATGAAGAAGATTATCAATTTGCCCGGCGCGGGCGCGAACTGTTTCCGGGCGTATCACATTATCTGCAACTGGGAACCGATCCCAATGCCAAAAGTACTTTTGGTGAAAAAGCGGACTGGCTGCTACGGCGGGTGATGGAAGATGACTGGCACAACGCGATCATCCTGCCGCAAATGCATGTCATGTTGTGGGGACAAAAGCGCGGAGTGTGATAAGATTCATCGTAGCGGTAAGATGGAATGGCACATAGTTTGCCCAACTAACGTCAATGATTCCGGCTCACCGCTAACCGGGACACACTTTTAGAATCAAGAGGAGATACAAAATGCATTGCAAGAAGAAAAGAAACGCATGGAAATTGTGGTTAATGGGAGCCGCGGCAGCGGCAGCTCTCACCGTTCCCATGACGACTGCCCCCGCTCACGCCGACGACGCGGTTGAAGTCACCAGCGCCAAAGCACCATCCTCGCCGCCCATTCAAGTTTCTGGAACCGTGGAGAAATATTACACCGATCAGTCGGGGTATGTCACCGCGCTCGATTTAAACAGCACTGCCGGCGGCGTGCACCGCGTGCGTTTTGCCCCCAGCTGGGCACGGCGATTGTTGCGGGATCATCCAGTTGGCAGCACGCTGGATGCATGGGTGGTGGAACATAATGATTATGACCGCCCGCTAAGTGATCTGGTGAGCATCGGAGCCGAACGCCCCAATCGTTTTCTGACAGATGATTTCCACACCGGCGAGGAACGTCTGGCAAGCCGCGCCTGGATCTGGAAAGACTCCGCCAATGAACGCGTCACCGGCTCACTGGATAGAGTCATCGTCAGCCCCAAGGGCGAAGTGTTGGCATTGGTGCTTAAGGATGGCACTCTGGTGCGCGTCCCCCGCTCCGTGAAACATCAGGAACGCGGCGCCCGCGGCGGCAAACATGTGGCCCAGCTTTTTCCCGGTGCAGAAGTCACCGCATGGGGCCCACAGGTGTGGCATGCACGCGGCGATGTTTCGATTTACGGCCAGCGCGTTGCCAGCGACGGTCTTTCCATCAACGGCAAAACCGTCAGCGCTATTGGAATTCAAAACATGGATATGAATTCCTCACTGCTCGGCACCATCTTCTCGACGTCACAAAATACCGATGGCGGATACTCTCCCTTCGAAGCCAGCATGGAAAGAACCTCTCCGCCGCCCAAAATGAGCATGTCAAGTGACTCATCCTGCGGCTGCGGATAAACGCCCTTAGCCACGTATTGAAAAAGGAGGCTCGGTTGAGCCTCCTTTTTTTGTGACTGATTTTTGATGTTTTCGGCGACTAACGTACATGCGCAAAAGTACTTTTACGCATGTTATTTCCGCATCATGTTCACGATGTTATAAACCGATAGATTACCTTCCACCATTTTGTCAATGGAGAATTCTTCCGCCACGATCTGCCGTCCGGCAGCGCCAAATTGCTGGCGCAAACTGGCATCGCCGATCAATTTACTCATTGCTGTCCGCAACGCCACAGCATCGTTAGGCGGCACCAGCAATCCGCTCACGCCGTCACGCACCGCTTCGGGAATGCCGCCCACGCGCGAGGCCACAATGGGAACTCCGGCAGCAGATGCCTGCAACAGCGAAATGCCCATGCCTTCCATCAACGCCGGATGCACCAGCATATCCAGCGCGCCCATCCAGCGCGGCAAATCATCGCGGAATCCCGCAAAGCGCACCGTCTCCTGCATCCGCATCGCGCCCACCATGCGTTCCAACATCTCCCGCTGCGGCCCTTTGCCGAATACGATGATACGCAATTTGTCGCGTTCCGGCATGCTGCGTAAGGCTTCCAGCAAAATGTGATGGCCTTTCCGCTCAATCAACTGCGCCACCACGCCCACATAAAGCGCCTCGGGCGGCAGATTAAATTCCTGTGCAAAAGTACTTTTACTCTCCGGGTTTTCCCAGGGATGCGCATCCACGGTCGACCGCACTACATTGAGCCGCGCTTCCTCTATGCCCGCTTCTAACAAAACGTTTTTAATGCCTTGCGAAATACAGATTATACGGTCGTAATAACGGAATTTCTGGCGGCTCCAAAATGTCTTTACCGGGTTATCGATGCGGCGCGAAAGGATGGAAGGTGTTTTGGTGCGCCACGCCGCCACCGCGCCAAAAACATCCGCGCCGCGACGGCTGTGCAAATGGGCGATATCGGGTTTTTCGGCGCGCAGCAATTTCTCCAGCGCAAAGGCAAAGCGAATATCCAAACTGCTGGGAGCAATCTCCACCACACGCACCTGCCGCCCGGCTTTAAAGCGTTCGCCAATAGCGGAACCCGGCGGACACACCAGGATATTTTCCACCCCGCGCGCGGCCAGACCTTCCAGCAAATAGGCCACCTGCATCGCACCGCCGTAGAGATTTTTTCCGTTTTCAACGTGAATCACTTTCATTCAATAAGTCCCTTCACTCGCACAGCCTCCTGCCAAACCGTTTCCGGCGTTAACGCGATCATGTTTGCCTGTGCCGCCGTTTCCGGCGGCGCTAAAAGTACTTTTAAGGGAGAAGTTGCTCCCTGTGTATAAGGACATGTGGCTCCAAAAAGGGCAACCACCGGACGCCGCAACGCTATTCCCAAATGGGTCAATCCTGTATCGACACCGATCACCAGTTCCGCCATCGAAAACCAGGCCGGCAAATCCGCCAGTTCGGTTCGGCCCGTCAAGTTTATCACCGGCGCGCCAGAAGCATCAGCCATGCGCGCCGCTTCGTCTTCCCGGCCCGGCCCGCCAAAAATCACCGGTTGCTTCCCGGCGGCATCAATCAAAGCAGCAAGTTTGCTCCAATGCGCTTCCACCCAATGTTTTTCGGGACGCGTCGTAAATGGCGATAGCGCCACAAAACCGGGACGAAGACCTAACTCATTTATGCGCTGTTTGATGTGTTGCTGTTTGGCCGATGACACTTCCAGCGAGGGCGGTCCCACTTCCAATCCTGTAATCGTTTGTCCCAGAAACCTATATTCCGACGAGATATCGCGGATATCACCGCCTTTGGCAATCGCTTCATGCAGTAATGCACCGCCCACCCTTTTGGCCGCGAACCCAACGCGCCGCGATCCTGCCAGCGCGCTGGTTATATTGGACTTGAGCGTGCCCTGCGCATCGATAATCAAATCAAACTGTTGCGCACGAAGCTTCTTCCGCAATTGAAATAATTGCCGCGGCGAACTAAAAGTACTTTTAGGAACGACGATAACTTGATCCACACGCGGATCATCCTGAATGATTCCCGCAAAATGCTGTTGTACCAGCCAACTCAAACGTGTCTCGGGAAAAGCCCTTCGCAACGCATCTAAAAGCGACGTGGAAAAAATCACATCACCCAATGCAGAAAGGCGCACCAGTAAAATATTGCGGTAATTATGGGTTGGCATGCATCTATTAATTAACGGTAAATTCGCGGCTACGACACGTTATAGTAAATGCGAAATCCGCCCGCAACGCAATATCTTAATGCGATGTTATTATTTGATTTCATGCCGCTGGCATTGCGGGCACCAGTAGGTCGAACGGCCCGCCATGCCCTGACGGCGCATTTTGATAGTGGCGCCACAACGCCGGCAAGGCCGCCCGCTGCGTTCGTAAACCCACAATCGCCCACCATCCAGGGCATGGCGCGTGGTGCGCCGGCGGCCTTTCACATTGGCATGCATTAACCGTCTGGCTTCCGCGATAAGACGTTTCAAAAAAATATCATCATATGCCGCCACCGGAAGAAAGGGATCGGCCTGGCACAAAAATAATACTTCCGATTTATACACATTGCCGATTCCCGCCATCACCTGTTGCCGCATAATGGCTTCGCCAATCGGCAACGCATTGACCTGCCGCAATCCTTCCAATGCTTTCTCGATATCAAACGATTCACTTAATAAATCCTGTCCCAGCTTACTCAAAACGGGATGACGTTTGAGCGCAGCCGGGGTAAGATATTCCACACTGGGCGCATTAAAACAAACCGCCACATAAGCATCTGTTTCAATAACAGCTTTCGCCAATCGCGCGGGTTTTTGCCAGGGCACTTCCGGTTGATAAATATGCCACGATCCTTCCATGCGCAAATGACTGTATAAGGCACAACCATCATCCAGAAAAATCAGCAGGTTCTTGCCGCGCGATTCCACCTCCGCCACCGTTTTGCCCACAAAATTAGGTTTCTGCAACCCAGCCAGCGGGGAATGAAAGGCACAGATGCGCCTGCCCTTCAACGCCAGGCGCAACGTATAGGCAGTTCGAAACAGCGTATCTCCTTCCGGCATCTTACATCTCTATTTTACCAATGATGCACAGTTACACGCATCGATCATCCGCCCGGTTATCCATTTTCTCCATCATTAAAAGTACTTTTGGAGACATGACGCGATACGGCTTCACAACCCGCGCGCAACATCACCACAAATGACGATAGTGAATCCGTCCCTTCGAATCCAAATAGCCACGATAATCCGTCACTTTATACCACAGATCGTTATCCAGATTCTTGCGCACTGCAAACACTTCATCGACAGTCTGCGGATAATGGGTGATTTGATACACAAAAGTATCCATATAAATCCGGTTGTCGAGGCGGCGATCTTTACCAATGATCTTGTCGTATTTGGGATCATAAAAATCATCAGTAAATTGCGGCCATTTTTCCTGATACAATCGCATCAGTTCGGGCAAGGGGCTTTCGATGAATGAGCCCGGGCTGCTGGCGGAATTATGCGAACCGATAATAGCCTGTGACAATCCAGCAAAGGAATTTATTTCGGCAAAATAAGCGGGACGGATTTTTTGCACATATTCGATATCCGCCGCTTTGGTATTGGCTTCCAGCCAGGGACGGCGCTGTTTCAAATAATCACCGGTGGCCAATTGCCCCTGCAATCCAAGGGTTTCCATCACCGCATAATAGGCAGCCGCGTCCGAAGTACTTTGATCACCCAATTGATGGGCAATGCGCGCCATTCCTACCATGCCGGAAAAGATGCCGCCGCATTCCTGCAAACCACTGCCCACACGAAAACCGCTAAAAGTATCCCAACTCACACTGGTATCCCAATCATGGCTGTTACGCGTCATGTTAAAGTACTTTTGCAGCGTCGGGTAATTATCTTTTATCCAGTCAAAACGATCAAAAGTATCGCCATACATCCACATCATATAAATATTCAATGCGGTGAAATAGACCTGATCGATACCGAAATTAGTTTCCGATAACGCTGTGGTGGCAAGCTGCAAACCGGTATAGGGGTTGGTAATAATCGAATTGACCGGCGCCTCTTTATACCTGTCGCTGAGCTTTGCCTTCAAAGCATCATCCGGCAAACCGGTATATAAAAAGTACTTTTCCGTCTCGGTGCAAATTTCTTTTTCTACTGCGGTGCGTAATGCTGGCTCCAAATATGGCAATGCCAAAATTAATCCGGTGTAACTGAGGCGCTGCGTTCCAGGCTCCAGCTTGCCGCTGCGAATATCCGAATCCCACGGGTGATTTTTCAATTCCGTATTGAGCCATTCTTTGACAAGTTGATTTAATTCCGTTTGCGTTTTCTGAATAGATGCCGTATCGGCCATTTGCACCTCGCGCACTTCGCGGATATAGTGCAACATTCCGTTAATGCGAAAAAGTACTTTTGAGGCGTTATCCACTGCGCAAAGCGGTCCCTGCAAAGTGGCCATCTGCAAATCGTTGGCGCGGGCGCTGGTGGCAATATCGATGTTTCCGGCATGTGAGGTCAGCGCTAAAATGGGGCTAATCGGCGCGATTTTTAATCCCGGCGTTTTCCAGTCATCCTGAATATCCAAATAGGAAAATTCATCTTTCACCGTCAATTGATCTTTGGCGTAATCCACCTTTGCCGTACGTTTCACCTGATCCGGCGCATTCACCAAAACGCGCGACCAATAGTCGCAGCGTTTCGCTACGTCAGCGGGAATGCTGTTTTTCCAATTGGCTGTTTGATCAGGTCGTTGCAGCGTCACGCCATATAAAGGCATTCCCTGAACGATGCCAATGGATGCTCCGTCAGGCGCGCTGAAAAATAAAGCTGTATTGGCATAACACTGCACCAGTTCCGGCCGCTTCTGCAAGACAAACAAATAGGGCGTATCAAATTCATCCCAGCCCTGCCCGCCATTGAACCAGGCCAGCACCCAGTTGGCAGTCATGTCCGCGCCGCGAATGCCTCTTTTGGCGCTGACGACTTTAATGCCGTCTTTACTTTGATAAGCCAAATAGGTTGGCAAGCCGATTCCGAATTTTTCCACATCTTCAAACACGCGCAATTTCTGCACATTAGAAGTGGCCACCCAGGCCGGGCTAATGGCGCTTAGGGAGAAATCCATCCAAAGATTATTCTTGTATTCGTAACGGTAAGTGCGCTTTGCCCAGGAAGTAATTTTAACGGACAAATTCGTGACCGCACCAGCGCGATTGGGACGCACAAAACCATATGACCACACATCCAACATCCCATCATATTTATAACCGGCGGCGCGATGCAAACGGCCCACAGAACCTTCCGGCACTTTTCGCGTGTTGGCCAGAAAGAGACGCGGCGCGCCCAGGCTCCGCATCACCTGCGCGCTATAAGCCAGGCCGCTGCGGGAATCGGTTTGAGTGAGATCGTCGAATAACTCAATTTTCTCATTTATCACATGGGAATCGCGCGGGCCAAAATGCCCCATAGCGCTATTGCTGATCTGAACGGGAAAAGGAGTGTTCTCCAAAGATTTCAAGGATGCATCCACGCGCGGCGCAAAATCCAATGGAACCGTATTCTGCACGCGGAACGGAACTTCTTCTTTCCAAAGTACTTTTCCTCCCGAAGTGTAAGATAACAGACAATGATAATTTCCCGCTGCCTTTGGCGCGGTGAATGTAAAGCGCGAACGCGACCATTCCATCGCATTTAATGTCAACGGCGTGTGGTCTTCCGCGAGTAACTGATTTCTGCCATTGCTAATCTTGACAGACAGGTTCCCCTGCACCGGCGCGCCGAATAATTGCGAGACATCCGGCGCAATCAGCAACTTCTCACCGGGAGCAAAAACATTCAAATGCGCCGCTTCGGTTAAGAGCATTCGCAGCGCATCCGGCCCACGCGTTTTTAAGTTCAAACGGGCGCGCACCGAATTTCCCAAAAGTGCCTGCAAGGTATAATTGCCCTCATACAACCGGCCTTTGTAACCCGGATAAACACGCACCGCAATGACGTTTTTACCGGGATGAAAATGCGATGCTGCAATGGGATATTTGCGCCAAACGTCTGACGCGCCATTCACAAAATTGGGCGGCGGATTGCCATAACTTCCCACTTTGACGCCGTTGACATAGACCTCGTCATAAACGGAAACACGGCCCAAATCGAATAACACATTTTGATTTTCCAGGTATGGCGGCAATTCAAAAGTGACGCGATACCAGCTCCAGGCTCCGCCATTTTTAGCATTGCCCACTTCGATGGTCTGCCACTGACTATCATCAAAATCAGCATTGGCATATTCCACGTTATCGCCATCGATATATTTCCAATGCCGGTCTAACTGAAAGACGGAGCCGGTGGTTGCGTAAGAAATATCAGGAAATTCATTGGGGTTAATGGGAATGGACGGAAGAATTTCAGCCCCCAAAGAACATCGTCCGCACAACACGAATGCTGAAATAACCAACAGGAATAGTTTTTTCATATCAGGAATAAATTTAGATGCGACAAAAAGTACTTTTGGTGAACAAAAGTACTTTTCGCTGGATGGTTATGGGAACAATTTTTCAGCTGCCTGAATTATCGCTTGTTGGTGTCCACGCATTGGTCTCTGAGGCATACTCTTTTCGTGCTTCACTGACTAAAACAGAAGACTTAAGCCACTTTACGTGACCATCGGCAAACGCCACGTTTACGCCTGTAAAATGGCGGCCACTCGCACAATCTTTATTCGCATCTGTTGCCGTGGAAGTAGTTCCACACGAACCACCACTTTCTCCCATACCTGGCAGATAGTAAGAGCTATTCCGTGCTCTCGCAAAGTCAGGATGAATTCGATATTCTCCTGAATCCATTAACAAATAAGTGGAAGCAGGGGCAACAATTGCAGCAGATGATAACGGCTGTGCCGTAGGTGGAACACCTGGGGGAATCATGACAAGCTGATTAGCTCCGTAATTCAATTGTCTTGGCGTTCCATTATCTCCCACACGAGATGACGGGCACAGAAATACTTGGGTACTTTTATGGTACGGATATAACATCTGTGGCCAATACCAATAATTAGCATTCCAGGACAATCCGTCCGGCGTCGGTTGCGTTGTTGCCATGTATGCAGGTGGCATTTTTTCATCATAATCCTGTATATATTGCATTGTTGCCAGCCCCATCTGTTTCAAATTACTCAAACAACTGGCCCGCCGCGCATTTTCCCGCGCCCTGGCGAACACGGGAAACAGGATTGCCGCAAGAATTGATATAATTGCTATAACAACCAATAATTCTATCAGCGTAAATGCCCGCTTTTGTTGCAATTTAGAATGATTCATAATAGCCTCCGATGTTACCTGCTGCGCGCAGTAACAGACTTAATAAGTATACCCGGAATCGGCATATCTTAAACTTGCAGAAAGCCGACAAATCGCTCATGGATGGCGCGTTTTTCGCTGAAACACTATTCTGTCGCTTCACTGGCGTTACAGGAAGCGCGGTAATGGGTTGGCGAGAGACCATAATTCTCACGAAAGATACGCGAAAAATAATCCACATCATAAAGCCCAATGCGATCCGCAATGGTGCGCAAGGGCAAATTAGTATGCGCCAAAAAGTACTTTGCCGCTTCAAAACGTTTCATTTTCAGGTATTCGCGCGGCGTGTTTCCTACGTGTTGCCGAAAGCTGCGGCGAAATTGCGCCGGACTAAATCCCGCCTCATGAGCCAACTCCGCAATCGAGATTCCAGGATTTTTGCTAATGCGCTGCAAAGTGCGGCCCAGCCAATCCGGCAATTCTGAATGCACCGATAACTCCACCGAAGCCGGACACAGGTGCGGCCAGGATATACCCAGAATCGCCGACGCCAAACCGTTCACCACCAACCGATGATAATCTTCCTGCAGGCGATGCTCGCGATGAATTTGCTCGCCCCACATTTTCATGCGCTTCCACTCCGCTGCAGACGGATGCCACTGCGCAGGTAACGGCACTTTGGACATCAGGCTGAATTTATTAAAGACCGTAATACCCAGGCGAATCGAAAGCCACGAAGCACCTCGCGGCGAGGTGATATCGCGTTCCAGCCCCACTGGAATCAGGCAGACATCGCCTTTATCTATCCACCATTGCTGGGTTCTGGTGTGAAATTCCACGCATCCTTCATAAATCATCCACATCTGAAATTCCTGCGTGGCATGGGGATGCCGGGACGGATCGTGATGCAGCGATTGCCCCTTTTGCCAGTGATGCCAGTGCGTCGAAACCACCTGCACATCGATGCTGGAAAAACCGGCAACGGGAACAAATTTTGACGGGCGGGAAGTCGGCATAAAAGTACTTTTACATCTCAGCCGCTTCTGGGAAATTCGCAAACGGCCACAGATGGTAGTATATGCCAATGTTGGGGCGGCATGATGGGACAAAAGTACTTTTACGGCGCCCTACCAAAGATCACGATACCCAATTTCCCCCCGCGAATCCAGATATCCGCGATAATCCGGCAATTTGTCCCACCATTCCAAATCCAACTTGCGGCGGATCTCAAACAGCGCATCCTTGCTCTGCGGATAATGCGAAATCATATAGACGAAGACATCCATCGAAGTGCGCGTATCCAGACGCCGGTCATTGCCGAGGATGGCATCATATTTGGGATCATAGAAATCATCGGTGAATTGCGGCCACACTTCCTGATAGAGCCGCATCGTCTCCGGCGTAGGCGTTAAGATATAGCTGCCGGTGCTGTTGAGCAAACTGTGCGGCAGAATGACGGCCTGCGATAATCCCTTGAACTCATTAAATTCCGCGTAATAATGGGGCCTCAATTCCATGGCAAACATGATGTCATCGACTTCGGTATTGGTGGCCGGCCAGGGGCGGCGCGCTTTCAGGTAATCGGTGGCGCTCACCTGCCCCAGCATTGCGGTGGCTTCCATGACTGCATAATAGGCGGCCTGATGGGAAGTCTCCACATCGCCCTGCGCATACGCCAGACGCGCCATCGCCACATCGCCGGCATATTTGCCGCTGCCTTCCTGCAAACCGTTGCCCACGCGCAGACCGCTAAACGAATCCCACGAAGCACAAATATCCCAATCATGGCTATTGCGCTCGTTATTGAAATAGTGTTGCAAGGTGGCGTAATTTTGCTTGATCCAATCCTGGCGGCCAAACATTTCCGCATAGAGCCACGCCATGTACGTATTGGTGCTGGTCCAAAACGGCTGATCGATGCCGTATTTATTGGAGGACGACGAAACTCCCAGTTTAAGGCCAGTGACGGGATTGGTGACGACGGTGATCGCCGGAATCTCGCGCAAAGCGGGCAGAAGTTTAGGCGCTAATTCCGGCCCCGGAACGCCGCCGTATAAAAAGTACTTTTCCGTCTCCACGCGTATATCTTTTTCCACAACGCCACGCAAAGCAGGCTGCAAATATGGCAGCGTCAGCAATAAATTGACATAGGAGCGCTGCTGCAAACCGGGCATTATTTCATTGCGTTTATAAGTGCTGGCCCAGGGATGTTTGGCGAGTTCTGCTTCTAATCCCTTTTGAACAATCTGATTCAGCTCTTGCTGCACCTGTTGCGAAACGGCGTCATCAGGCTTTTTGACATCGCGCACTTCGCGGATATAATGCAGCATTCCCTTGATGCGAAACACCATTTGCTCCGCATTTGCAGCAACAAGAAAGGGGCCTTGCAATGTCGCCAGATGCGCATCTTCGAGCGGTTTGTCGAAGGCGATACTCATCCTCCCCGAATGTGCCGCCAGCGCCAACACCGGACTGGCCGGGGCTATTTTGAGGCCTTTGGTGTTCCAGTCATCGCGAATATCCAAATAGGAAAACTCATCTTTGACGGTTAACTGATCGTTTTGATAATCCACCTGCGCCGTGCGCTGCACCTGATCCGGCGCATTCGTCAAGACGCGCGACCAATAGCGGCAACGCTCCGTCACATCCTGCGGAAGTACTTTTGACCAGGCCGCCGTTTGGTCGGTGCGCAACAGCGTCACGCCATATAGCGGCATACCCTGAATGGTGCCCACAGGGGCGCCATCGGGCGCGCTGAAAAACAGCGCCGTATCGGCATAACATTGCACCAGTTCCGGCCGCTTCTGCAAAACGAAAAGATAGGGCGTATCGAATCCTTCCCAACCTTCTCCGCCATTAAACCAGGCCAACACCCAATTGGCACTCATGTCGCTGCCGCGAATGCCTTTTTTCGCATCCACGATTTTTATTTGTCCCTTACTTTCATAGGCCAGATGCGTGGGCAAGCCAATGCCGTGCTTTTGAATGCCTTCAAAGACGCGCATCTTTTGCACATTAGACGTGGCAACCCAGGCCGGGCTAATGGCGCTGATGGAAAAATCCATCTGGATATTATTTTCGTAGGAATAGTGATAGGTGCGTCTGGCCCAGGAAGTACTTTTTACCGAGAGATCACTGATCTTCCCGGCGCGATTGGGTCGCACAAAACCATAAATCCAGGCGTCTTTGAGACCATCATACACATAGCCTGCCACACGATGAAATTTCTCCAGCTTATTGGCATCCACCGGAACCGGACGCACGCCGCTTAACAATAATCGGGGCGCGCCCAGCGATTTCATGAATTGCGCCGCATAGGTCAAACTGCCGCGCGCATCAGTTTGTTCCAGATCATCAAAAAGTACTTTTTCTTCATTGCGCTCGCGGGGGCCATAATGCCCCATCGCAAATTTGCTGATCTCCACCGGCAATGGCTTATCACCAAACGAAGCCAGCGACGCATCTACCGGCAACTTAAATTCGATGGTAGCAGGCGGCGCCACCTCGAAGGTCTTCCGCAAGTTCCACCGCACATTGCCGCCAATGGAATAGGTCAACTGACATTCATATTTCCCCATCGCCTGCGGCGCGCAAAATTGAAAAACGGTGGAAGTCCATTTACCGGTTTGCACTGGAAGCCCCGCAGCAAATTCCTCGATGGAATGTTTTTCACTATCGGTAATTTTGACCGTCATCTGGCCATTTCTGGAATCGCCAAATAATTGCGTCAAACGCGGAATTACCAGAACCGTTGAATCCGGAGCAAATGTATTGAGATGAAGCGATTCCGTCAGCCGCTTATCCAGAGCATGCACATCATCTGCTTTCCATCCCAACTTGCCGATAACAGCGCCGTCTTGCAACGCCTGCAATGTATACTTTCCTTCGTACAAACCGCCGCGATAGCCCAAATAGACGCGCACCGCTAATACATTTTTCCCGGGACGGAAGTATTTGGCATCGACCGGATATTTACGCCAGACATGCGAAGCGCCGGTAGTGAAGTGCGGCGGCTTGTTGCCGAAATGACCGATATTGGCGCTATTCAAAAACACTTCATCGTAAACCGATATGCGGCCCAGATCGAGCAATAAATTTTTACCGTTCAAATTCTGTGGCAAATCGAATGAAACGCGATACCAACGCCATTTGCTGCCCAGCTTTTCCTGCCCCACTTCGACGGTTTGCCAACCGCTATCATCAAAATCGATACCGGAGAATTCAGGTTTATCGCCGTCGTAAAACTTCCACAAACGCGGCAATGAAAACGCCGGCCCCGTCACCGCATAGTTCAGCTCAGGGAACTCGTTCATAGATACATTCGATTGCACAACAGGCATTTTCGGCGCATCCTGCGCCACGGCAACCACAATGCTCCACACCATCAACAAGGCGATAACAAGCCAACATTTTTTATGCATTTTCAATCCTTTTATATTCGCTGGTAACGCATTCGATAAAAGTACTTTTTTCAACGAAAAGTACTTTTAGAGATAGTAATTAGGATAGTTCGACTAACAACCACAACTTGTTAGCCAGTTCATAACAAAACGCCCGACTCAATGGCGTGAATCGGGATGTTGTCTCGTATTATACCTGAAAAGGAGGGGATAAAAACGCGATGACCGGTTAAAAATCGCTCAGGAAACAGCGAAAATTCGCTCAATCATTTCCAGTGAATTCACCTATCAAGCCGCATGCAACACCCGTCGCAAGAAGGTTTGCGTGCGTTCTTCTTTGGGATTATTAAAAATGGCTTCTGGTGATCCCGATTCCACGATGCGGCCACCATCCATAAACACCACGCGATCCGCGATTTCCCGGGCGAAGGCCATTTCATGCGTCACCAATAACATTGTCATACCGGAGTCATGCGCCAAATCACGCAGCACATCCAGCACTTCGCCCACCACTTCCGGATCCAGCGCCGAGGTGACCTCATCCAATAGCATAATATCCGGCTGCATGGCGAGTGCCCTTGCGATGGCCACCCGTTGTTTCTGGCCACCAGATAATTCAGCGGGCCAGGATGCGGCCTTATCCGCCAGGCCCACTTTTTCCAGCAAATCACGCGCTAAGGTTTCAGCTTCGTCGCGCGGTTTTTTTAATACCTGCACCGGCGCCGCGGTCAAATTATCCAATACGCGCATGTGCGGAAAGAGATTATATTGTTGAAAAATCATTCCCACACGGGTGCGGATGTTTTGTAACTGGGCACCTGTGGCCTGTGTCGTTTTACCATCCACATTTTTCCAGAGCGCCTTTCCATCTATATCTATTTCGCCCTTTTGTATCTTTTCCAGCGTCATCAAAATACGCAGGATCGTGGACTTGCCACTGCCGGAAGGACCGATCAGCGCTAACTTCTCGCCTTGTCTCACATCGAGATCAAGCCCTTGCAACACCAATTGTTTGCCATATCTTTTTTCTATCTGGCGCATCTGCACCGAAAGTACTTTATTGTCTGACGACATAACGTTTCTCCAATGCGATCACCATTTGCGAAGCGATCAAACTCAAAATTAAAAATATAATTCCCACCATGGTAAGCGGTTCCAGGTAGCGGAATTGCTCTGCGCCGATAAGTTTCGCCTGCTGCAACATTTCCATCACGGTAATGGCCGATAGCAATGGCGTATCCTTAAACATGGCGATGAAATAATTGCCCAAGACGGGAATAACGCGCGGAACGGCCTGCGGCAAAATAATCGATCGCCACACATAACCTTTCGAAAATCCCAGCGCCGTGGAAGCATCCCATTGCCCTTTGGGCACAGCATCGATCCCAGCGCGGTAGACCTCCGATGTGTAGCAGGAATAATGCAGCCCCAGCGCAATTAACCCGGTCAGCAAAGGTGAAAGCACAATGCCCACCGAAGGCAACACATAAAACAAGAAATACAGCTGAATCAAAAGTGGCGTGCTACGGACAAACTCCACAAACCAGTAACATACACCCGCGAGAAAGCGGTTCGACGAACGTCGGCAAACGCTCCAAACCAATCCTAACAGCAAGGCCAGCAACATGCCCAGCACCGTCGCCTCAACGGTGACTTTTAATCCCCGCATCAATTCGGGCATCACCTGCCAGGCAAAATGCCAATCAAAGAATGTTTTCATGCCACCACCTCACCACGGCTGCGCGCCAGTTTGCGTTCCAGCAGGCGAATTCCGTAAGCGATAATTTGTGCCACTATAAAATACATCACCAAAACCGTTACGAAGATGGGGATGGTTTGAAGCGTATCGGAACGCAACACCTGCGCGGAAAAGGTAAGCTCACTTAAAGTGATGAGCGATGCCAGTGCGCTGTTTTTCAATAATTCAATGAGAAGGTTTCCGAATGGCGGTAAGGACGGCAATACCGCCTGCGGCAGGATGATATGCCACATTGTTTGCATTTTGGAAAAGCTCAAAGCCGTGGCTGCTTCCTGCTGTCCTGCGGGCACCGCCGCGATGGAAGCGCGTACCACTTCCGCTCCATAAGCCCCCATATTCAGACCCAGCACCAGAATACCCGCCGGCAATGCCCCCAATTTAATACCCAAAAAGGGCAACGCAAAATAGAACCAGAATAATTGAATCAGCGCGGATGTGCCGCGAAAAACTTCGATATAAATGGAAGATAGCCAGCGCACTGGAGGAAAAGTACTTCTGCGGCCTAAGCCCGCTATCACGGAACAAAAAACACCTAATGCCGCACCTGCCACTGTCAGACGCAAAGTGATTCTCAAGCCTTCCATCAGCGGACCAAAGTATTGTGTCAATTGTGCAAAATCCATAATTATTTTCGATGTCGCCGTTCAAGAACGTTCAAACTAAAAGTACTTTTGAGCGTTCATAAAAGTACTTTTCACCACATCTCACAACAAGCTACTATCAATACTTGTTACCCAGCACTCTTATCCTCTACACAAATTCGCCGCTGTGACATCGCCGGGCATTTCCTGAATGGTAAATCCAAATGGCGCCACCAGTTTCAAGTGCTCGGGCGAACCAACAAATTGTTCCAACTGTTGATTAAATGCCGCCACCAGCGCCTTGTCATCTTTACGAAAACCAAAGGCACCGTAACCGCGAATGGTCTTTCCATCGATCACCGGATCCGTAAAAGGTTTCGCAATTTGTAAATTGGGATTATGCGCTTTTTCCACCAGGTCTCGCACCGTAAGGCTGGTTCCGCCATAGGCATCAATACGCCCCGCCGCCACGGCCTCCAGAGCACTGGGAGCATCCGGCAAAACTTTGATGCGGCTGGAAGGAATATTTGTTTTGAACGCATAATCGCGTTCAATAGCGCCGGTGACCACGCCCAGGCGCGCCTGGGATTTTTGTGCCACATCTTCATAGCTATGCAAATTCAGTGGATTTCCCTTACGCACAACAAACGATTCGCCAATGCCATAAGTGGGATTGGAAAAAGCTATTTGACCGCAACGTGGCGGAGTAATATACATGCCAGCGGCGATAATGTCAAAACGTCCTGCCTTAAGTCCCGGAATCAGCGAACCAAATTCCGTCAAGACCCCTTTCACTTCTCCCACACCCAGGCGCTTTAAAATAATGCGCGCAATCTCGGGAGATTCACCGGTGAGGCGGTGTGTTTTGGAGTCCACATAGGCATAAGGCGCTTCATTCGCAAAGCCCACGCGCACTACGCCCGTTTTGCGGATTTTATCCAATGTTGTCATCTCGCTTTCAGCTGCCGTTGACGAATTATGTGAACGAGTAACCGGAAGTAATTCGGGATACAACCAGATAAAGAAAACGGCGATGACAATGCCGCTAATTAAACCTTTCAGAAAACCGTATTTATTTGATTTCATCCGTTTTAACTATGTCTTACGTTGTTAACAATAAGTAATGAGGCAATGAATACTGAGCAAAGTCCCCCCCTTTTAAAAGGGGGAACTATTGATCGTCAATTTGTCTCCTGAGGAAAAGTACTTTTAAAAGTACTTTTACGAGATCGGCTGCACATCTCCACGTTTCGCAATGAAATCCGGCCGTGGCGCCAGGCCACAAAAGGGCTCTACCAGCGTATTTTCGATGCTATTAAACACCATGAAAATGTTGCTGCGCGGATAGGGAGTAATATTGGAATTGGAGCCGTGCATGATATTACATTCAAAAAACGTCACCGATCCCGCTGGTCCTTTTGGCGCAACTATACCGCCCTGCTCCACCATATCCGTAAGGCTGTGTTGATCTGGCACACCGATATCCTGCTGTTTCAGCGATGTTTTGTAATTGTTTTCCGGCGTTTTGCCCACGCAGGAAAGGAATCTTTTATGTGATCCGGGAATAACCATTAGCGGGCCGTTGTGTTCGTTATTTGGAGTCAACGACAACGAACAACTGACGGCGCGCATTCGTGGCATGCCATCTTCCACGTGCCAGGTTTCGAAATCGGAATGCCAGTAAAATTCCTTGCCCTTGAAACCGGGCTTACAATTAATGCGGCTTTGATGAATATACACATCACCACCCAAAAGCTGCCGCGCAATATCGGCCAATCGCGGATGATGGCAAATCTGACGTAAAATCGCATTATGTTCTTCGATGGCAAAAATGGAACGCACTTCGCCACTTCCCGGCTCAGTGATTGTCGTCTCCGCGCTCTTAATGGCTTCATCTTGTTGCAAGCGCGTTAATTCTGCGATATATGGTTTTAATTCATCCTCAGTAAACAACTGTTCAAAACTCAAATATCCTTCACGTTCATAGCGCTCTAATTCAGCAGCAGAAAGCGGGCCGGCCACATTGCCATGCACCACTGGATCCTGCCTCTCCTGCAACTGAGGTTCTTCCGCGATGCGCGAGGGATATAAATCAATTCCTGGATTTTCTAATGTTGCAGTACTCATCATTTATCATCTCCTGGATAAAAGTACTTTTGCCAATATGCGTATATCAAAAGTACTTTTGGATATATAACTTTTTTAAAAAGCCAATGACATTTATGCCGTTACTTCTTCTTCAGCGGGATACGCGCCATCGGGGCCATGCACTTCGCGGCCAGTAACAGGCGGATTAAAAACGCAAACCATGCGTAAATGCGTGCCTTTATTGGTACGCACGACATGACGATCGTGTTTATTTAGGGCATATAAAGTTCCTGCTTTCAGCGGATATATTTTTCCGTCATCCAGCGTTTCTACTTCACCTTCACCTTCGATGCAATACACCGTTTCCAGATGATTTTTGTATTCCATCTCCGTTTCGGTATTGGGTTTCATAATGGTGTCGTGCACCGAATATCCCATACCGGCATCTTTCAAAATCAAACGGCGCGCATTCCAGGTGGGTGTATCCACATCAGCTTCGCTGCCTATAACGCTATCGAGCGTTTTTACAATCATCGTATTTTCCCTTATATAATAATTCGTTTTGCTTGCTCATAACTGCTTTCCTCTGACAGAGACAATATATAAAAAAGTACTTTTACGGCCTGTCATGAAAATACAAGCATGCAGTGGCGCTTCAATAGCGCCTTTTAATCAATCTTTCCTGCCAGCACGGCCCGCAAGCTGTCGCGGATAATGCCAATGCCCTTTAACAATTCCTCATTGCTAATGGTGAGCGGTGGCAATAACTTCAATACCTGATCATTAATACCAGCCGTTTCAATCACTAAGCCGCGATCAAAACACGCCTTGGAGATAGCATCAGCTAATTCGACATCCTCAAATTCCACGCCGATGATCAAACCCCGTCCGCGCACAATCGCGGCAACCTGCTGTTCTTTGATGACCTTTTCCAATTCCTCGCGCGCCAATACCGACTTGCGCTTAACATCACGCGTTAGGGCATCATTCTGCCAGAATGTTTGAATGGCTTGCGCACCTGTGACAAAAGCGGGATTATGGCCACGAAAGGTCCCGTTGTGTTCGCCAGGCTCCCACAAATCATATTCGGGCTTTATCAGCACCAAGGAAAACGGCAATCCGTATCCCGACAACGACTTGGACAATGTAATGAAATCGGGATCAACGCCCATTGATTCAAAACTAAAGAAATCACCGGTGCGTCCGCATCCCACTTGCACATCATCGATAATCATCAACACATCGTGCTCGCGCGTAATCTCGCGCAAACGCTGCATCCAGGCGCGGCTCGCCACATTGACGCCGCCTTCGCCTTGCACCGTTTCCACAATGACGGCAGCTGGCTTATCGATGCCGCTACCTTCATCTTCCAGCATCACACGCAGATATTCCAACGTATCGACATCTTCACCCAGATACCCATCAAAAGGCATGGAGCTGCTGTCGGTCAGCGGCACACCGGCGCCCTTGCGTTTAAAGCCGTTGCCGGTGACGGACAATGATCCCAGGGTCATCCCATGAAAGGAATTGGTAAAGCAAATGATGCCTTCGCGCCCGCTCACTTTTCGCGCTAATTTCAAAGCCGCTTCCACTGCATTGGTGCCGGTCGGCCCGGGGAATTGCAGTTTATATTCCATACCTCGCGGTTTGAGAATGGTATGATAAAATGCATCAATAAACTTTTCTTTGGCATCGCTATACATATCGAGAGTATGCACAACGCCATCGCGGTTGATATAGTCTAACAATTCGTTTTTGAGAATCTCATGGTTATGGCCATAATTCAACACGCCTGCTCCGGCAAAAAAATCCAGATAGCGTTTGCCTTCACGGCTAATCAGCCATGAACCTTTGGCGGTATCGAATACTTCGGTGAAATTACGGCAATAGCTGCGGACTTCCGATTCATAAGCTTCTGACAATGTCGATTGGGTGACATCATCAAAATTACACGTGGTGGATTCGGGATAAGTCAAAGTCGTCATTTTAATGCTCCTGATAAATCATGGGATGGAGTTCGCTGCTCACACGCAGGCAGCGGCCCGATGGAAAAGAGTTCTTCTGCTTCATGCTCCGTGGGAAATAAATCCGTTGTAAAGAAAGAGGAGATGGCGCAATCCACGTTTTGACTTTCCGCAAAACTCTGGAACAAGCGCCGTGAAGCCTCATTATCCAGCGTCACCGTAGCCTGCAAATATTGCACATCAGCACATGCGGGAAACTGCAGTAACGCGCCGAGCATGCGTTTCGCCAGGCCCTGTTGACGCGCTTCCGGCAACACGCCAATCTGCCACACAAAAAGTACTTTGGGCTGATGGGGTGGCCGGAACGCAATGACGCCTCCTGCCAATTGATACTGCCCGTCTTGGTTTTGCTGCTCCGCCACAAGGCAGGTGTCGCCAAAAAATTCCGCGAAAGCCAGATAAAAATAAGACGAGTTTAGTTCGAGCGTGCCGGTTTCTTTAACCAGCCGCCATAAGGCAGAAGCGTCACTCCGGTGAGCGCTGCGAAAACGTATGGAACTATTCATAACGTAAAGACTGACGTCTTACGGGGGAACAACAAGACCGCGTGGATTCGTGAAAAGTCCCACTCACTATTGTCTTGTTTTAAAGAATTGCCAGACCGGTTTCATGGGTAAACTTTAATTCCCCTCACATGAGTGGCCGCGTTACACAGCAATTCTTTTTGAGCTGCGGATGCGTGTTATCCGCAACTAGTTCTTGTAAAAAAGAACTCCTTATCTGTTGCGGAGTATAACCACCTGAGATTTTGTGTCAAGTTTTGAAGGAGGAAATACTGTAAAAACCATATCAACGATGCAACTAAAAAGTACTTTTATATATACCTATGTTCTGATAATCACGCATTGAATTGCTAACAAATACAAATAAGATATATATTGTTTTTTATCGATTATTTTTCTATTCTTATCTCATTACGATAAAAAGCACTTTAAAAATGCTGATCCCGTTACAGTCATCTGGCAGGCAAGACATTCAACAATATCTTCGCCATGGTCTTTCCTTGCGGGTCAAGGCACTCGCAACTTGCATTCTCTGTGTTGCGGGCGGAGATCATACTGGCCGCATATCCATTATCAAGACAATAATCCGCGCATGCGCCGCTATCCGATTTCGGCCCCCAACTGCCTACCTGCCATTGATGGAGCGCCATCAGCAAAAGCAATCCAACCGTTGCGCCAGCCGCCACGGAAATGACACGCCTTGAAGACACCGCCGTTTGCGTTTCATGCGCCTTCCCCACTTTATAAGCACCGACAACAAGTGCGATCCAGATGGCAAAAAAGAGAAGAATAAATAATACGGAAAAAACACTATCCATGCCCTGCGGCCAGTTAGAATCGCCCAAAGCATATATCCAGAGGGCACCCAACATAGAGCCGCCAAGCATCACAGAAACGATCACGGCCATTAAAAATGCCGGGACACAAAAGAACAATGAATAGAGGTATCGCTTTTTCATACTTGATATCACGCAGCGTGATTTACCGGCGTGCAAAACGCGACAACACTATCATCAAATCAATCAGACTTATCGTAAGCCGCAACCAGCCATTTACTCTGTCGGTATAATTTTTTCGGGTAACAAGATAGATAGCGATCCCCAAAGACGCAATGCCACATATTATTCCAAGACCAACCACTTTCACTCCGACAGCCACAATCGCCACGAATTGCAGTGTCCACATCACCGCAATGAGCGCCATGCTTGACTCGTTGCCTTCAGCACACCCCACTGCGTTCCTGCAATTCGCACAATAATTGGATTCACTCTGAAGCGCGGCGCCGCATTTAGGGCAGAATTTATCCATGATATTATTCTAACATTTATGGTCCATTGGGCTTAAATGAATTTGAGGTTGAAGCATTTGCCGTATAACCAAAGTACTTTTTACGCAAACAAAGGCGGATTATTGGGGTCTTGGATGAACGTTTTGTTTTTTGGCCGCTGTTTGTTGGGCGATGGCTTGCCTTAAAATTTGAATGATTTCCTCATATTTCGCGGCGTCTTCGGGATGCGTGCTTTCGGGGTATTTCACTAATTCAATAATATTCTCACCTTGTTGAATTCCTTCCCGATGCGTGAGAGTTGCATCGGCCCCGTGTTGAAGAAGAAATTTCACCATTTCCACATCACCCACAGTTGCCTGAGTCATGAGAGCCGTATCGCCTTCATATCCACATCTCGCATTTATATCCGCACCAAAATGGAGCATCGCTTTTGCGGTGTCAATGTCTCTCGCCTCTATCAGCGATACGCTGGGATTCGCGCCATATTTCATCAACAACTTCACCATCGGTTTATTATATCTTGCCAGGATGAGTGAATCATAATCGTCCGCCGCATTAGGCCCTGCTCCTTCCTTCAACAGCTTTTCCACACGGGGTAAGTTATTGGCGGAGATGGCATAACTTAGTTCGATATTCAAACCCACACGATGAAACATTTGAGTCACGCCAAATATATTTTCGCTCCCGTTCCCAATAATGCGAGCAGAAAAATAATGGTGATGATCCGTGTTTTGTAACGAGAAACAAATGTGGACATAAGACCCACCGATGATGGCAATGTTTCACAACAGGCTGATGCGTAAAAGTACTTTTACAAACATTTATGCATTACGCCGCGTGCCAATCCACGCCAGCCATGAAACCTGCGACTGACAAATCTTCGTCCAGCTCGGGCCAGTGCAAACCGCGCCCGCCTGCGCCGATTTCATAATGTGCGCGTTGCTCCGGTGATGCGTGTTGCAAAGTGGGGAACCAAATAAGAGGCACACTAATAATGCGTCCATCCGTGAGGAACACATGCATCATCTCGTCCTTGAATTCGACTGATTTGGCAAGGGCGGTGGTTGGAACATAAGCTCTGCCGGGTTTAGAATTATTCGCCGCTAAAGTAGTCATTCCACGCCTCCAATAACAAAGTTTGATTCTCATTGACCAACCGTTCCACTTCATTTAGCTCGTGACTTCTATAGCCGTGGTTAAATGCGAGCAGAACAGGATTGAGCCAAAACTTAGCTTCGCACTCCGCCGCTTTAATATGGATGTGTGGTGGTTCATTATTCTCGTTGCTGTAAAAAAAGAACCGGAACCGGCCAATGCGAAGGACTGTTGGCATATTTAGAATTTTACCACATATATGAAACATCAACGGAATACAGTTCATCTGTTGCACATTTCACACTTGAAGAATAGTGTTAATATTGATATCATATTGTTATGTCAAATATCGCCGATATTATTGCTGCTATGAGGCGGAATCCAAAGGGAGTGCGTTTTAATGATTTGTGCAAAGTTTGTGATCATTATTTTGGCGCGGCTCGTCAAAGTGGCACAAGTCATCGGATTTACAAAACTTCCTGGATTGGCGATCCGCGAGTAAATATTCAAGGCAGCAAAGGCCGCGCCAAATCATATCAAGTGCAACAGGTGTTAGCAGCTATTCAGCGATTGGAGGAAAATGATGAAAGCAAAAATTAATGATCAATATGCGTATCGTGTTTCGTGGGCTGAGGACGATGGGGAATATGTCGCCACTTGCGCAGAATTTCCCAGCTTGAGCTGGCTGGATGCAACTCCTGAAAAAGCCCTGGCAGGATTACGCAAAGTGGTTGCCGATTGCGTGATTGATTTACAGAAATCGGGAGAACCGGTGCCAGAGCCTTTATCCGCCAAATCTTTTAGTGGCCGTTTTGTGGTGCGTGTGCCGCCACAATTGCATCGTCATCTCGCCACCGAAGCAGCGGAATCTGGGGTTAGTCTCAATCGGTTGGTTTCGCATAAACTGTCGCGGTAATTAGGGATTGTTGTGTAGCCTAAAGTGAAAGTCTTTTTGTACATGACATCGTTCTGCTTCATTTAACTCATGGCTACGGGCATTGAGAGCGTTATTCACCAGCCCTTACGAGATCATTCCACTTCTCAACATACCTGTTAAGCGCTTCTCTATCACATTGAGTGCATAAAAGTGGCTTGCGTTTTCCTGTAAGCATTACCATCATGTTTGCTTTGCATTTTTTGCATGCGAAACACTCCACGTTTGTATAAGGCTGGAGCCAATTACAATTCGTATTCTTGAGTTTCTGCGATAACCGCGCAAATTCTTCCATTGGATAGAAATTAGCGAGATGTAAATTTTGCAAATTTCGTAAATTTCCAAGTGGCTCTAATGATTCGTCTAACGCTTTGGTATTGCCAAGAGAGAGGAATTCAAGATTTTCCAAGCTCCCTAATGGGCTAAATGATTGGACACGCATTCTTGTCCACATGCTTCCTTCTACTGCAAGCGCCCGTAATGATTTTAATTCAGACAAGGGAGTGAGGTCATCAACGTTCTTGAAGTGAACTATGGCAAGGCCAGATAGCGAAGTGAAGCCACGTAAAAATTCTAATGAGGTAATTTTAGAACATCTCTCGATTCCCAGTGTTTTTAAGTTAGACAGATTTTCGAGGCAACTCAAATTTCCTGTTTTCAGGTTATCAATGTAAAGGTATTGGAGTGAAGTGCAAGAGCTGATGAAGTTCTACTTTCGTCAATGTCAAAACACCAAAGGGATTTCAAAGATTTACAATTAGTAATATTCTTAAAGTGCGTCGATTTAGAAACCAGTCTGACGCCACTTGCACCGACCGGAATCGATGAAACGTCGCTTATTGCTTCCGGCCAATTTCTACGCGCAGGAAAAAGGGATTCAAGCATTTAGATTCCTCGTACATAAAAGTACTTTTACCACAAAGTAAAAATATTGATGGACGGGATCCTTAACTTCAACCATCATACACATCAATATAAAAGTACTTTTCTATTTCGACCTTGCGCAACACTTAGCGATAATTTGAACGGAGTCAATCTGATTTCTGAGGTGGCGGATAGTCGTTGAGAACTAATCGTACAAATAGTTCCTCTGACACAATATTGCTCACTGCGCTCAAATCATCTTTGCTAATATGTCCTGAATCAACTAAAGCATCCGCAATAAGTATTGCAATATCATCACACCAGGTTTTTACGTCCATGATCTCGCTGTTTTACTTCTTATCCGCAAACTCCAACGCCGCTTTCACAAATCCTCTAAACAACGGATGCGCCTTGATGGGCCGCGATTTAAATTCGGGATGAAACTGGCTGGCGATGAAGTATGGATGCTCCGGTAATTCCACCATTTCTGCCAATTTCCCATCAGGACTCATGCCGCTGATTTTTAATCCGGCTTTGGTGAGTTGGCGGTGATAACGCGGATTCACTTCGTAACGATGGCGGTGGCGTTCCAGCACCATATCGCGGCCGTATAGTTTGAAAGCCAGCGAATCCGGCGCGACTACGCAGGTGTAAGTTCCCAGTCGCATGGTGCCGCCTTTTTTGTCCACGCTGCGTTGGGTTTTTAAAATATCGATGACGGGATAGGGCGTGTTTTCATCAAATTCCGTGGAGCTGGCGCCTTCCAGTCCGGCCACATTGCGGGCGTATTCGATGGTAGCGCATTGCAATCCCAGGCACAATCCCAGGAAGGGAACGTTGTTTTCGCGCGCGTATTTGATGGCGGCGATTTTGCCTTCGATACCGCGTACACCAAAACCGCCAGGCACCACGATGGCGTCCACATCCGTCAGTTGGCTGGCGATGCCTTCGCCGGCGCTTTCGGCGTCGATCCATTTGATTTCCACTTCGGCGTCGTTTTCGATGCCGCCGTGTTTCAGGGCTTCCAGCACGGAAATATAAGTGTCGGGTTGATCGTTATCCGCCATATATTTGCCGCACAGCGCCACCGTGACTTTGCGCGCGGGATTCTTGACGACTTTCACAATGCGTTTCCATTCGGTCAAATCAGGTTTTTTGCTATTCAATCCCAAACGCTTGGTGACAAGGCGCGCGAAATGTTGCTCTTCAAAAACGATGGGCAATTCGTAGATGGTTTCCGAATCCATGCCTTCGATAATGTTCTCCGGCTCGATGTCGCAGAAAAGCGAAATTTTGCGTTTCATTTCATCGCTCATCGGTAGTTTGGTGCGGCAAATCAGCAAGTCCGGCTTGATGCCGATGTTGCGCAATTCGCGCACGCTGTGCTGCGTGGGTTTGGTTTTCATCTCGTTGCGCGGGCCGACGAACGGAATCAGCGTGACGTGCACATACATCACGTTTTCGTGGCCGTGATCGATGCGCATCTGGCGGATGGCTTCGGTGAAAGGCAGCGATTCGATGTCGCCGATGGTGCCGCCGATTTCGATAATCGCCACATCGGCGTTAGCTTCGTTGGCGTTTTGCTGGATCAGGTCTTTGATTTCATCACTGATATGCGGAATCACCTGCACGGTTTGCCCCAGATAATCGCCGCGGCGCTCGCGCTCGATGACGTTGCGATAAACCACGCCGGTGGTCATGGACGAAACGCGGCTGAGATTTTGATCGATGAAACGTTCGTAATGTCCCAGGTCCAGATCGGTTTCCGCGCCGTCTTCGGTGACGAAGACCTCGCCGTGCTGATGCGGATTCATGGTGCCCGCGTCCACGTTGATGTAGGGGTCGATTTTCTGCAACGAAACATTATATCCGCGCGCCTTGAGCAAAGTGCCAAGACACGCCGTGGCAATGCCTTTGCCGATACTGGAAACAACGCCGCCTGTAACAAATACGTATTTAGTCATGATTTTTCTGCTGGGTTATAAAGTACTTTTGTGTAAGTAGCTCCCTCTCCCCTTCGGGGAGAGGGCTGGGGTGAGGGGAATTTTTAGGGATATGATTCGCAACCCTCACCCTAACCCTCTCCCTGGAAGGGAGAGGGGATTGTGTTCGCCGCCCTTACAAATCTTTTACAAACGTGATAATTTTAACTAAAAAGCGCGACCTTTGCCGGGAGCGCTTTTCAAAGGAGATATTTTATGGCCGATACAATTTTTGGCAAGATCGCGCGCGGCGAAATGGACGTAAATACGGTGTATGAAGATGACATCTGCCTGGCCTTTCCCGACATCAATCCGCAAGCGCCGGTGCATCTGCTGGTGATTCCGCGTGAGCCGTTTGAAGACGCCACACAGGCCGATAAAAGTACTTTTGGACACCTCATGACGGTGGCCGCGAAATTGGGTAAGGAACATTGCACCAAAGGATTTCGCCTGGTGATTAATATCGGCAATGAAGGCGGCATGGAAGTGCCGCATTTGCATGTGCATGTTTTGGGCGGGCGACAGATGACATGGCCGCCGGGGTGAGTTCGTACCGCTTTTAGATAAAGTACATTGGCAATCTTGGAGAAGTACTAATGTGTTTCAATAATAAACATTATGATAAAAGCATATTGAGCTTTACGATCGGGACGGACAGTGGCGATCATTTGACGATTTATATTCATAGTGCAGCAAAGTCTACTCATCGCTATTACGATTGGGTTGATGTTCAAATAAGAGTGGAAGCTGGCAGCTTTACCGGCATGTTCTATGCGAGTCTCCAGGTGCACGATTTTGTTTATCTCCGTTCAGAATTCAATAGGCTTTACAACGACTTGACAGGTTTGATGAAGTTTGAAGCGCAGGAAGAACAACTATATTTAGAGATAATCGGAGATGGCAAAGGTCACTTTGAGGCGAATTGCGTGGCACGAGACAAAGCTGGAATGGGAAATAAGCTGGAATTTGCTCTCAGCTTCGATCAGACGTTTATTCCGCCTATCTTACGCGACTTGGACAAAATTATCACTCAATACCCAGCTGTGAATTAATTGCACTCAATTAGAATTAGACTATGCTCGGTCTACTTCAAACGATAGCGCCTCTAAAAGTACTTTTAGAGGCGCTGTTGTTTACTATCCAATCTCAGGAGCTTAATCAGATCTACCGCACTTTTACAGAGGCAGCGCCACACCCGCCCTACTCCGCATCAACCTTGACAGTGCCATCTGCCGCGGTCACTGCGGTGGCATACATCACGGAACCCGTGGCATTTGTCACTTTGACGGTCACTC
>Ga0182738_1001266_pt1 | contig 32154 bp, 29 predicted proteins | sample eDN5th30CBELigMG_FD_128876 | JGI IMG/M metagenome (GOLD analysis project Ga0182738, IMG submission 128876) | Enriched Miracle-Growth compost microbial communities from Emeryville, California, USA - eDNA 5th pass 30_C BE-Lig MG (version 2)... ...
AGCCGTATTCCTTGACATGGAATTCCAGCTCGGCCGCGCCGTTCTCAGGCCCCCAGCGCGGGTTGTAGTTGAAGTTGCCGATGAAACGGTCCGGGTATTTCTGGCAAAGCTCGGCACAATAGGCCATGTAGTCGCGAATGCCGTCGCGGCCCTTGCGGTTGCCGTCGCGATAGCCGGTATTGCCCGGAGGCGGCTGGATGAAGCCCATGTCGATCCGGCGCGGCTTGCCGTTGATCATATAGGGGCCGTCCATCAGCTTGAGCATGCGCTCGCCGTTGAAGGGTTCACCCGTATGACGCCACGCCTCGTCAACGAGGTTGGTCGGGTGAAGATGGGTGTCGATGATCATTGTTCACTCCGTTCGGTTCAAGCGGCGAGCGAGACGCGGTGCTGGCGCAGATACGCCTCGGCTTCCTCGACGCTTCTCGGCGGCTTCGTCGGCTCCAGGCCGATCATGCGGGCGACATTGTTGCCCAGGTAATCCTCAAGCGTATCCTCATCGAGGTTGAGACCCTGCGGGGGCTCGTGGCAAAGGACTTCCAGAAGGTTGATCCACATGCCCGGCTCGTTCGGCGGCGTATCGGTGCCGAAAAGAATCTTGTGCTTGGGCAGCTCCTTGGCGAATTCGACGATGCGGGACTGGAGGCACCAACCCGATTCGACGTAGACATTCGGTGCATCGAGGGCCATCTGGAAGGGCTCGAACACATACACGCCGCCGGTCTGCACGCCGAAATGCGCCAGGATGAAGTTCACTTCCGGGAATTCGCGGATGATCGGGTAGAACTCCGTCGGGATCGAATAGGGTCCGTCGCCCGTGTGCACCTTCACCATCAGGCCGAGATCGGCGCATTTCTTCATGGCCGGGCGCAGCCAGTCGAGCGCGCGGTCGGGGCGGTAGGCGTGCATATTGGCCTGCAACTGGACCATCTTGAAATCGAACTCCTTGGCGTAGCGTTCGATTTCGTCGGCACCATTCTGCGTGCCATAACGCGGGTTGTAGACGAAGCAACCGAGGAACCGGTCCGGATGCTCGGTCACCATCTTTTCCGTATAGGCCATGTATTGGCGGATGGCGGCCTTGCCCTCCAGATCCATCACCTCATGGGTGTAGATGGTGTTGCCCTGCGGCGGCTGAATGAAAGCCTTGTCGACCCGGCGCGGCTTGCCGTTCACGTAATACGGGCCGTCCATCATCTTCAGAAGCTTGTCGCCGGTGAATGGCGGCCCGTCATGGCGCCAAGCCAGGTCCACCAGGTCGGTGGGATAGCAGCTTAGGTCAATTATCATCGCGTTCTCCTGTCGTAGAGGGTCCGGTCGATGCAGGGCCGCGCGACGAACGCCATACCGGCAGGAAGCCGGAGCTGGATGCGCGATCTGAGGGAATGCCGCTGGCGCAGAAGAACGGCCGGCATGGCGCGTCCGGGACGGACACAGCCGGCAGGTAATCCATTGCAGTCAGCATCGACATTGCGGCCTCATCTTCCAAAAGACGGTGAGCAATTGTCGGTGCTTCTACTCGCTATCGAATGAACCATGGCATGGGCATTGTGTCAATAAAATAATCAATCTAACCCATTATTATAAAAAGGCTTTTTGGCAAAAACAGCAGCGACCGCCCGCGCGCCGGAGGGGGCACGGGCGGTTCAGACAATGGACTTTACAAGTGGCCTGGCGACGGGAAATTCGTCGCTATGCCGCCATGCATGCGCGCAAGTTTCTGTCTATGCCGTCACGGTCGAGATTGCGGCCGATAAAGACGAATTTCGACTTCGGCGTATCTTCGCCCCAGGCGTGATCGGGGCGAAAATCGACCAGCTTGTGCACCGCTTGAAGCACGAAGAAACGCTCGTCATTCGCCACCGAAACGATGCCCTTGGTACGGAAGATATCGTCGCCCTTCTCGCCGAGATATTTCTTCAGGAAGGATGCGAGCTTTTCGCGATCAAAGGATTGCGGATAGACGAAGGAATGCGATTTCACCGTCACGTCGTGCTGGTGCGGCCGGCGGGCCGCCCCCTGGGCGTGCCCGTGCCCGCGGTCGTGATCGTGATGCGGATGATCGCAGGCCCCGTCCTGGCAATCGTCAGGATGATGGTGCGCATCCATTTCGTCATCCATGTCGATGTCGAGGATTTCCGCCCGCTCGCGCACATAAGATGGCCGGAATCCCTTGACGCCGAGGATATTGGCAAGGTCGACCACGCCGTAACTGGATCGCAGGATCGGCGCCGTCTGGTTGAGCTTGCGCAGCGAGCCCTCCAGCGAACCGAGCGCCGCGTCGTCCGCAAGATCGACCTTGTTGATGATGATGCGATCGGCCGCGACGATTTGGTTGACGGCCTGGTTGTCGCTGCCGTCCAGCAGCCGATCGTAGAGATGCTGGTCGATATGTTTGGCATCCACCAGCGTCACGATGGCGTCCAGTTCCACCTCTTCGGCCACGCTGCGATCGACGAAGAAGGCGGTGGCGACCGGCGTCGGGTCCGCAAGGCCGGATGTCTCGATGATGATGTGATCGAACTTGTCCTTGTGGCCGAGCAGCTTCTTCATCACGTCGATGAGGTCGTTGCGCACGTCGACGAAGCAGCAGATGCAACCGTTCTGCATCTGGAAGATCTCCTCGTCGGAGGCCAGAACCAGATCGCTGTCGACATCCACCTCGCCGAACTCGTTCTCGATTACGGCGATGCGATGGCCGTGACGTTCGGTGAGGATGTAGTTGAGCAGCGTGGTCTTTCCGGACCCGAGAAACCCGGTGAGGATGGTGATCGGGAGTTTCCGTCTGGCTGGTTCGATATGCATGTTCATGTGCCCTTCTCCCTCAAGGCTTTCAGGATGTCTTCGGGGGTGATTGGGTAGTGGTGGAAACGGACGCCTATGGCGTCATGGATGGCGTTGGCAATGGAGGGGCCAATTGCAATGATCGGGTCCTCCCCGACGCCTTTCGCGCCCCAGGGACCGCCCGGATCAGGCGCGGCCTCCAGGATGATCGTCTCGATCTCGGGCATGTCCATCGACAGCGGCATCTTGTAGTCGACCAGGCCGGCATTGAGCGACCTGCCCGTCGCCTTGTCGATCACATAATCCTCGGTCAGCGTGTGGCCGATGCCCTGCTGGATGCCGCCCTCGATCTGGCCCTCAGCCGCGATCGGGTGGATGACCCGGCCGACATCGTGCACCGGAACGACACGCTTGACCTCGACGATCCCAGTTTCAGTATCGACTTCCACCTCGGTGAAATGCGCGGCGAAGGAATAGGATTTCGTAGGCTCGTACGTACCATTGCCGACTATATTGGCGGCCGGGATGCCGCGCGAAGGACCCATGGCCTCGGCCACGGTCATGAAGCGGTCCGGCTCGGATATGACGAAGATGCGGCCCTCGCTGGCGTCGACCTCGCCGATCGACACCTGCAGTTTCATCGCCGCCCGTTCGAGAACGGCTTCCCGCGCCTTGCCGGCCGCGATTTTGGCCGCGCTGCCGACGAGATAGGTGGTGTGGCTGGCAAAGGCGCCAATATCCCATGGCACCACGTCCGTATCCCCATGGATCACGCCCACATCCTCGAAGCGCACGCCGAGTTCTTCCGCGACGATCTGCGCCAGCGCAGTATGTGCGCCGGTGCCAAGGCCGGCCGCGCCGGTGAGCAGCGTCACCGTGCCGTCCTCATTGACCTTCACCGCGGCATTGCCCTGTTCCTTGATGCCAGGATAGGCGGATGACCCGTGCATCTCGCAGCCGATGCCCCAGCCCTTGCGGATATGCGGACTTCCGGGGTCCGGCGTGCGATCACGCCCGCGCAATTTTTTCCAGCCGATGACCTCCATGCCGTGTTTGATGCAGGTCTCCAGCCCATGCCCGAGGATGGGGTGGCCTGAGGGCGCGATGTCGCCCGCGCGCACCACGTTCTTCAGCTTCAGCTCCGCCGGATCCATGCCGAGCCGCTCGGCCGCCTCATCCATCTGGATATCGAGCGCATAGTAGCTCTGCACTACACCATAGCCACGATACGCCCCGGTGATCGGCGTGTTGGTGTAGACGCAGCGCCCTTCCAGCCGCACGTTCTCACAGCGATAGAGCGAGGTCGCGGAATTGGTTCCGACCGTCGTCACGCCGGGGCCATGCGAGCCATAGGCGCCGGAGTCGTAGACGAGCTTCATGTCGCGCGCGACGATGGTGCCGTCCTTGCGGAAGCCCTGTTTCAGCCAGATTTTGCAGGGATGACGGGCGCGCCCCGCAACGAAAGTCTCATGGCGGGTGAATTCCATCTTCACGGGCCGGCGCGTTTCCTTGGCAAGCAGTGCGCACAAAAATTCGTGCTGAAAGAGGTCCTGCTTTGCGCCGAATCCACCGCCCATATGGTCGACCAGAACCCGCACCTTGGTGAGCGGCAGGCCCAGCACCTCGGCAAGAATGCCGCGCACCATGAAGGAGGTCTGCGTCGAGATCCACACGGTCAGCTTGTTCGCGCCATCCCAGTCGGCGATGCAAATGTTCGGCTCCATATAGGCCGGATGCGGCCGTCCGCCGGAGAACGTACCCTCCAGCACGAAATCTGCCTTGGCAAAGCCGGCCTCGACATCGCCGCGGATGACGCGCACCGGATCAAGCACCAGGTTTCCGCCGGGTCCGACTTCGTGGATCAGCGGCGCGCCCGGTAAGGTGGCCTCTTCCGGCTCAATGACGGCCGGCAAGGGCTCGTATTCGACTTCGATCAGGTCGAGCGCCTCGTCGGCGATCTCCTCGCTGATGGCGGCAACCGCGGCAACACCCTCGCCCCAGAAGCGCACCTTGTTGTCGAGAATGTACTGGTCCTTGGTGCAGGAGGCCGAGCGCGGATGCGGGGAGCCATAATGCAGCACGCGCGGCACATTCTCATGGGTCAGCACCGCCCTGACGCCGGGATAGGCGAGCGCCTTGCTGACATCGATGCTCTTGATCCGCGCATGGGCGATGGGCGCGCGCTTGATCTTGCCGTGCAGCATGCCCGGCAGTTTGACGTCACCGGTATACTGCGCCTCGCCCGTGACCTTTTCGAGCACGTCATCGCGCCGCACGCTCTTGCCGATGATCTTGAATTCGCGTTGTACTATAGGGGTCGTTACATTCATGGTCTTGCTGCCTCCATCTCGCGCGCAGCGGTTTTGATCGCGTCGAAAATCTTGGTGTAGCCAGTGCATCGGCAGATATTGCCGCTGAGGCCGAAGCGGATTTCCTCGTCGGTCGGTCGCGGATTGTCGTCGAGCAGCTTCTTGGCCATCATCAAAATGCCCGGAGTGCAGAAGCCGCATTGCGAGGCACCGTGCCTCATGAAAGCGTCCTGCAGGGGATGCAGCGTGTCGACGCCAGGCTGGAGTCCTTCGACGGTCTCAACCGAGCGGCCCTCCGCCTCTACTGCGAGCATGAGGCAAGCATTGACCGGTTCACCGTCGACCAGCACGGTGCAGGCGCCACAATCGCCGGTGTCGCAGCCCTTTTTGGTGCCGGTGAGGCCGAGTTCGTCGCGCAGCGTATCGAGAAGCGAGCGACAGGGATCAACCGTCATGTCGCGCGCTTCGCCATTGATGGTGAGTTCGACAATCCGTTTCATGCGAAAGTCCCCAATGCCTGCTTGATTGCGCGGCCCGTCAGGACGCCGACCATGTTGCGCCGGTAGTCGGCGCTGGCGCGCACATTGCTGATGGGCGTGCATTCCTCCATCGCCCTGTCGGCAGCGCTCTTGACCGTGGCTATGTCGAGCGCGGTGCCGCGCAGCATGTTTTCCGCTTCGGGTGCCCGCAAGACAGTGGCTCCAACGGCGCCGAGCGCGATCCGTATGTCGCTGCAAATACCGTGTTCCATGGAAAGGCTGACGGCGACGCCGACAGTGGACAGTTCCATCGCCTTTCGCCGGCCATGTTTCAGATAAGCCCTGCCGCTGTTTTGAGCAGCCGGGGGCACGGTGATGCCGGTGACAATCTCGCCCTTGGCAAGCACGGTTCTGCCGGGGCCAGTGAAGAATTCGGCAAGCGGGACCACCCGCATGTTCGAAGGGCTGTAAATATAGACCAGGGCACCGTCTGCGATGAGTGGCGGGATCGTGTCCGCGGACGGGGAGGCGCGACAAATATTGCCGACGACGGTCGCGCGGTTGCGCACCTGGATGGAGCCAAGCGAGGTGAGCGCCGCGAGCAGGTTCGGATAACGCTTGCGCACCAGCGGCAGACGTTCCAGCCGGCCGACGGTCACCAGCGCGCCAAAGGTGAGGCCCCGCGCCTCATTATAGGCGATGTCGGAAAGGCCCGGGATATGCTTGATGTCGATGACGTTGCGCACGCGACGCAGCCGTTCCCTTATCTCGACGAGCAAGTCCGTTCCCCCCGCGAACAGGTGGCTGTCCTCGCCAAGATCGATGAGAAGGCGGGAGGCATGCTCAAGCGTCTCCGCCCGATGGTAATCAAAGCGTCTCATGTCTTCCTCTTTCTTCAAGGTTTCCGGCGGCGGCTATGCGCCGCGGGACGGATGTCGGAATGCTCTTCAGGTCGCGTCGGGCGCTGGCGTAACTTTCTTTAGCCTGGATTCCTCCGGCACCTTGGCGGGAAGGCCGTTGAAGAGAAGGTTGAGGATTACTGCGGAGAAGGTGCCGACCAGCACACCGCTATGCAGGAACTTCTCCATCGCGGCAGGGAGTTGGTCGAAGATGTTCTCCGCGACCACCGGAACCATGGCAAGACCCACGCTGACAGCCACGATGTAGAGGCTGCGCCGGTTGCCGACAAAATCCACCTTGGAGAGGATCTTCACACCGGTAGCTGAAACCATGCCGAACATGACGACAGCGGCGCCACCCACGACATAGCTCGGTATGGAGGCGCTGATGAAGGCGACCTTGGGCAGGGAGCCGAGCAGGATGAGAATGACGCCGCCTGCTGCCACCACCCAGCGGCTCATGACCCCGGTGATCTGGAGTAAGCCGACATTCTGCGCATAGGTTGTATAGGTGAAGGTGTTCAGCAGACCGCCGATAATGTTGCCGACACCGTCAGTCCTGAGGCCGCGGGCGAGATCGGCCTGAGAAATCTTACGCCCCGCCATGTCGCCGACCGCAAGGATCTGGCCAGTCGATTCGATCATCATCACCGTCATGACGGCACAGAGCGACAGGACGGACCAGAATTCGAATATCGGCCAGCCAAAAGCGAGCGGGTGGATGATGCGCACCCAATCGGCCTCGCCGACACCGGCGAAGCTGACCTCGCCCATGGCGATCGCGATGGCAAAACCGACGCCAATGCCCAGCAACACGGCAAGATTGGACAAGAACCCCTTCAGAAAACGCGTCATCACCAGGATTGCGACAAGCACGATCATCGCGACCGCGAGCGCGAAGGGAGCTCCATAGTCGGGGTTTGGGATCATGCCATCCGGCCCCTTTATCATCGGCTGGCCGCCGGCCGCCCAGTTCACGCCGACGCGCATCAGCGACAGGCCGATGATCAACATGACCGTGCCCGTGACGATCGGTGGAAAGAACCGCACCCATCGGCCGAAATAGGGCGCAGCCAGGATGGTGAAGATACCTGAGCCGATGACGGCGCCGATGACGGCGGGCATTCCAAGCTCAGGATTGGAACCCGTGGCGATGATGGAGGGAACTGCGGTGAATCCGATTCCCATCATGATGGGCAGGCGGACACCAACGTTACCGATGCCGACCGCCTGGATGATGGTCACGATACCACAGCAGAACAGATCGGCGCTGACGAGCAGGGCGATCTGTTCCTTCGAAAGGTTAAGGGCGCTGCCGATTATCAGGGGCACGGCAATGGCGCCGGCGTACATGACGAGAACGTGCTGCAGCCCCAGCACCATCAGGCTGGGGGCAGAGTACACCTTCTCGACGGGATCCGTCGTCAAAGGATTGGCCATTCGCTTTCCTCCTCAGCGAATAATTCCGGCGCGGTAGTGGGCATCTTGGCCTCGTGGTTTTCACCGCTCGCCGTACAGAGGGATCATGAGGCTGGCCAAATCAGTAAACAATCGGCATAATCATATTTATTCATCTAGTAATTGAATGAATAATATGGCCGTGGACATCACGCTGAAGCAGCTTCGGGCCTTCGTTACCGTAGCCAATATGGGACAGTTCACACTGGCTGCCGACAAGCTCGGCTCGTCGCAGTCAGCCGTCAGTACGCTTGTACGGCAGTTGGAGCAAAACCTTAATCTGCGCCTTCTGGATCGGCATACACGGCTCCTGCGTCTGACCCAAGCGGGCATGGATATCTTGCCTATCGCATCGCGCGCCGTCGCCGACATCGAGGGCATCGTGGAAAGCTCGAAGGAACTGAATGCGCTTCGGCGCGGCAAGGTTTCGATAGCGGCCGGCACGGTCCAAGCCGCCCTTTTGCTGCCGCAGTGCGTCCAGGCGTTCAATAAGCTTTATCCCGAAATTACTGTTATGCTTCACGACGTCGCCGAAAAGATCGTGCTCGAGCAAGTCGTCAATGGATCGGTGGATCTTGGCCTGGGAACGATCCCGGAAGACACCACGGAACTGGTCGGCACGCGCCTCATGACCGACGAGTTCCTTGTGGTTCTTCATCCGGACGATCCGTTGGTAAAGCTCCGCGAGTTGCGATGGACGGATCTTGTCGACCGGAAGCTGATCGGGCCGCAACGCGGGAACCCCATCCGCGACCGACTTGAGAGCGAATTAGCGCGCAATGGTATCTTGCTGCCTCTGGACAAGATCATGCAGGAGGTGGCGTTGCCGCTGACTATCATCGGCATGGTCGAGGGGGGCCTGGGCGCTGCAATCATGACCTCTGCAGTCGTGCGGCTCGCAACCTCGATGGGCCTCGTCGTGCGTACGCCGATCGAACCGCATATCAAGCGCGAAGTCAGCCTTATCCAGAAACATGGGCGCTCTCTCTCCCCGGCCGCCCGCCGCTTCCGCGATTTCCTCCTCAAATCCACCCGTTGACCACGGAAGGATTTGGGCGTCATCTTGCGACGCTGCTGGATCGCGCGTGGCGCGGTAAGGCAGGGCGCAGTAGGTCGACACTGCGCGCGGGGCCTGGGCGCTAAGCCCTTCGGCCAGCCGCCGCCCCCAGCAACTCCAGACCAGGAACATCCATGGCTCACTCACTTAACGACCGCGCCGAAAATCCCTACGACGTTGTCCGGTATAATCGCCCTGACCTCTCCAGCGACGCTATCCGCACTGCCAAGGAAGACCTTGCCGCCTGCTTCCGTATGGCGGCACGCAACGGCTTCGAAGAAGGCGTCTGCAACCACTTTTCCGCAGTTGTGCCTGGGCATGACGATCTGTTCATCGTCAATCCCTATGGCTATGCCTTCTGCGAACTGACGGCTTCAAAACTCCTCATCTGCGACTTCAATGGGGCTGTCATCGATGGCGATGGCGAGCCGGAGGCGACGGCCTTCTATATCCATGCAGAAATCCACCGTCGCCTGCCTCGCGCCAAGGTCGCCTTCCACACACATATGCCCTATGCCACCGCCCTTTCGATGACAGACGGCCCGCCACTGATCTGGGCGGGACAGACAGCCCTCAAATTCTACGGACGCACTGCCGCCGACGATCACTACAACGGGCTTGCGCTTGACTACGACGAAGGCGCACGCATTGCCGGCGCAGCAGGCGATGCCGACATCGTCTTCATGAAGCACCACGGCGTGCTGGTGCTCGCCCGGACGATCGCCGAGGCCTGGGACGACCTCTATTATCTTGAGCGGGCGGCACAAGCGCAGGTTCTTGCAATGTCTACAGGCCGCACGGTGCTCCCGGTCGATCCGGCAATTGCCGAGGCCGCCTATCGGCAGATGCGTGCGGGGGACGAGGAGTCCGCAAGAGCCCATTTGGCGGCCATCCGCAGGCGGCTCGATGAAGAAGAACCCCAGTACCGGCACTAGTTCTTGCAAAATAGGCGCCAGACCTCCTCGCTCTGGCGTCTTTTCCGAAAAGAGCAAGCTATTGAATATGCGTGCTTTCCCCGCATCTTTTTGCCCAAAACAGAAGCTTTGGCAGTTTCAATTGTTTCTTATTTTTTGTTAAATGATTGAAATATTGAAATTGTTTCAACTAACTTCGCATGCTTATGTTCCTTCACAAAAAGAAAAAAAGGGGAATGAATAGTGCGCGACGATGCAATCACTTCGCTTGCAGACCTGACTCGCGGTCAGTCCTTTGCGCTTACGGGTGGGGCCGTGATCCGTGAAAATGGCTCCCAATCGGCCGCCGACATCATCGTAGGCGTCAACGGACATTTCATCGCAGTCGAGCCGTCCCTGGACATCAGTTCCTGCGGTACCTGCGTCGACATTTCGGGCATGCTGGTTTCACCGGGCTTCGTCGATGCGCACCAGCATCTGGACAAAACCGGTGTGCTGCGCTTCACGCCCAATCCCTCCGGGACGCTGCAGGGCGCCCGCGAAGCCTTCGCCAAATATGCCCGCACCGCCGGCCCGGACGATATCCAAAAGCGCGCCACGCGCACAGTCGAGCGCTGTCTGGCCCGCGGCACAACGGCCATCCGCAGCCATGTCAATGTCGACAAGGATGCCGGTTTCCACGGCATCGAGACATTGGCGGGAATCCGTGACGCCGAAAGGGACCGCATCACCATTCAGCTCGTCGCCTTCATGACGCCACATCCCGGCCAGGACTTCGACTGGCTGGAAAAGAACATCGACGGCGCGGTGGCGCTTGCCGATGCCGTTGGCGGAACACCCGCGGTTTCCGAAGACCCGCCACGCTATCTCGACATTCTCTTCTCAGCGGCGGTGAAGGCCGGCAAGCCGATCGATCTGCATCTCGACGAGCACCTTGATGCCGGAGTACACCTGCTGAATGCGGCGCTTGAACGTGTAGAGCGCTTCGGCATGCAGGGCCGCACGGTTTTCAGCCATGTCTCAGTGCTGAGCGCCTTGCCCCATCCGGAATACCAGCGCATAGCGGAGCGTATGCTTGCCCTGGATGTTGGCGTCGTGACACTTCCGGCGGCCAATCTCTACCTCCAGGGCCGCGACTATGAGAAGCTGCCGCCACGCGGCCTGACGCGCGTCGCAGACTTACATCGGGCCGGCATCACCCTCGCCACGGCCTCGGACAATATCCAGGATCCGTTCGTGCCGACCGGAGCGGGCGACATGCTGGAAATCGCCCGCTGGACCGTGCTTGCGGGACACCTGCGCGGCGACGAGCTTGGCGCTGCGCACCGGATGATCACAACCGCACCGGCCCGCCTGATGGGCCTGGGCAATGACTACGGCCTTAAGGCCGGCGCACGCGCCGACTTCACCCTCACCGACTGCATCGACACCGACTCGCTGGTCGCCGGCGGACCGGACCGCGCTTTCATCTTCTCGAAGGGACGCCTGGTATCGCGGAGCGTGGCCGAAAATATCCGTCTGAAGGAGAATGCATAACCGAGCGGCGACTCCGGGGGATTGGACCTCAATCTAATGGGAGGAATGGAATGAAGAAGACTGCACATTCACGGCGCTCGCTGCTGGCGTCCACTCTCGTACTCTCCTTCACCGGCATGGTCTGGCTGGGCCCGGCCTATTCCGACGAATTCAAAGTGGGCCTTCTGGTGCCCGGCAGCGTGGCCGAGGAAGGCTGGAACCGGATCGCCTATGACGCGCTGAAGCGGGTCGAACAGGAACTCGGCGCCAAGATCAGCTATGTCGAATTGCCCGACAATCCGGCCGCCTTCGAAAAGGCGTTCCGCGACTATGCCGCACATGGCTACCAGGTTGTCCTGGGGCACGGTTTTCAATTCCAGGACGCGGCGCTGACCACGGCCGAGGACTTTCCCCAGACCGTCTTTCTCGTTTCATCGAGCTACGTGCATGAAGGCAATGTCATCGGCCTCAACACCGACGCCAGCCAGCCTTTCTATCTCATGGGCGTGATCGCCGCGAAGATGGGCAAGGGTGCGGGCCTCGTCGGGGGAATGGAAATACCGCCGATCGCACAAGCCTTCGAAGGCTTCGAGCGGGGCGCCAGGAGCGTGAACCCGGATTTCCCCGTGTCCACGGTCTTCATCAACAGCTTTACCGACGCGAGCGCCGCCAAGGAAGCCGCGGTGAGCATGATTTCCCAAGGCGCCGATTTTGTCGTCCCCAACGCGAATGCTGCGGGTCTGGGCGTCATCCAGGCCATGCAGGAATCGGGCACCCAATACGGCACCTTCAGTGTCTACAGCGACTACACGGAAGTCGCTCCCGATAACATCCTCGGCACGTTCATCGCCGATTACGGCCAAGGCATCGTGCGCATCGTCTCGAAAATTCGGGACGGCTCAGTGCCGCAAGGCAATGTCGACTTCGGCCTGAAGGACAAGGACGTCGTTACCTTCACCTTCAACGACGAAGCCGCCAGATTGATACCGGAGGACCTGCGCAAGCACTTGGAGGAGGTGCGTGCGAAGATCGTCGCTGGCGAAATCCAGACGCGTGCCAAATAGCGCCGCGCCCGGCAATCATCAATGGGAGGAAGAGCAATGAAAATTTCGAGAAGAACGCTCCTGGAAGGAGCCACAGCGCTGTCCATCGCCATGTCCCTGCCGGCGATGGCGAATGCCGAAGAGCTCAAAATGGGGCTTCTGGTGCCCGGCAGTGTTTCGGAAGAGGGATGGAACCGGATAGGCTACAACGCGCTGAAAGGCGTGGAGGAACAGCTGGGCGCCAAGACCAGCTATGTCGAGCTGCAGCAGAACCCGGCTTCGTTCGAAAAGGCATTCCGTGACTATGCAAGCCAGGGCTACAAGGTCATCCTCGGCCACGGCTTCGAGTTCCAGGACGCTGCACTGCAAGTTGCTCTAGACTATCCGGACACCTATTTCCTGATCTCCTCGAGCGCCATCCATGAGGGCAATGTCATCGGGCTGAACACCGATACCAGCCAGCCCTTCTATCTGATGGGCGTCATCGCCGCGAAGATGGGCAAGAAGGCGGGCCTTGTCGGCGGAATGGAAATCCCCCCGATCCAGCAGGCTTTCGCCGGCTTCAAGAATGGCGCCAAGAGCATCAATCCCGACTTCCCGATCGCAGAGGCCTATATCGGCAACTTCACCGATACGACAGCCGCCAAGGAAGCCGCCCTCAGCATGATCGCGCAAGGCGCCGATTTCGTCGTGCCAAACGCCTCGGGAGCCACCGTCGGCAGCTACCAGGCGATCGCCGAATCCGGGCCGGATGTGCGCACCTTCTCGATCTTCAGCGACTTCACGGAAGTCGCGCCCGACAACGTTCTCGGCCTTTACGTCGCCGACTATGCGCAGGGCGTGGTGGAAGTCGTGCGCTCGATCAACGATGGCAACCCGCCGACGGAAAATGTCATCTTCGGCCTCAAGGACCCGAAGGTCATGTCCTTCACCTTCCGCGACGGTGATCGGATCTCGGTGCCGGACAACGTTCGTGCCGAAGTGAAGGCTATCAGCGACAAGATCGCGGCCGGCGAAATTAAGACCGACACGCCGTGACGGATCCTGGCTGCGGCTGGATAGGTCGGCGGCAGCCAGCGTCCAATGCACCCTAACATCCGGACCGATCCCATGGCACAGGTAAATCAGGGAGTGCGCGAGACCCTCCGTCTTCAAGCAGCCCAACCCTTCCTACGTAGACTCTCGCAGATAGCGATCAGCGCCATCACCCCCATCGCGGCGGTCCTCGTCGCCCTCGTTTGCGGCGCTCTCCTCTTGTGGCTGAACGGTTTCAACGGCAGTGACGTCGTCACCGTGATGATCTTCGGCTCGTTCCAGGACATGCGATCCGTTGGCGAGATCCTCCTGAAGGCGACTCCGCTGATCCTCATCGGCGCCGGCCTCTGCGTCGCCTTCCGCTGTTCGATATGGAACATCGGCGCCGAAGGCCAACTCTATGTCGGAGCGATTGCCGCAACCTTCGTTGGCACCAGTATAGAGGGCCTCTCCGTGTGGATCCATGCCCCGCTCGTCCTGCTGGCGGGGGCGCTGGCGGGCGCGGCGTGGGCTGGCATTGCCGGATATCTGAAAGTGCGCTTCCAGGCGAGCGAAATAGTCACCACGATCATGCTCAACTATGTCGCGCTGATCATGACGAGCTATCTCGTCACCGGCCCGATGCGCGATGCGGCAGCGGCCTACCCGCAATCTGCCCGTCTCGTACGCGAGGCCTGGACGCCGCGGATCGTCCCCGACATGCGTCTGCATATCGGCATCCTCGTCGCCATCGTTCTGGCGGTCGCGCTCTACATCTTCCTCCAGCGGAGCAGCCGCGGCTTTGCGCTGCGCGTCGTGGGGCTCAACCCGCATGCTGCGCGCTATGCCGGCATGGATGTACGCCGCAACGTCATGGTCGCCATCTGCATCTCCGGCGCATTGGCCGGGCTTGCCGGCGCCTTCGAGGTGGCGGGCGTCACGCACCGGCTCTACCAGAACATCTCGCCGGGCTATGGCTTCGAGGGCATAGCGGTGGCGCTGCTTGCCAATAACAATCCCCTGGCGGCGATCCTTTCTGGCGGGCTCTTCGCGACGCTACGATCCGGCTCGGAAGTGCTGCAGATCACGTCCCAGGTTCCCCAGGTCCTGGTGCTCGTCATTCAGGGCATCGTCATCCTCTCGGTCGTCGCCTTCGCCAAGTTCCGCGATAATCTCAGAATCGCCTCCTGAAAGAATGGAAACTCCCGCCGGGACGTTTGGCCCTGCGGGAAAACAAAAACTTAGGCGCTATCCCGAAGGGTCTTACCGATGGACGACATGATGTTTCTTACCTTCACAGCGACGCTAGTCGGCGCGGCATGGAGGCTTGCGACCCCCCTCATCTTCGCATCGATCGGCGAGGTCATCTCCGAACGGGCAGGGGTGCTTAATATTGGCCTGGAAGGTACCATGCTCGTGGGCGCCTTCTGTGGCTTCGCGATGGCATTTGCGACCGGCAATATTCCGCTCGGGCTCCTCGCAGGCATTGCGGGCGGCATGTTCTTCGGGCTGATCTTCTCCTTCTTCACGATCACCATCAAGGCGGACCAGATCGTGGTGGGCGCGGCGCTCAACCTGCTCGGCATGGGCCTCACGGCATTTCTCTTCCGCACCTATTATGTCTCGACCGGCAAGGGCATCGAGATCGCGCAACCGGTCAACATCCTCTGGCTCAGCGACCTGCCCTTCCTCGGCCAGGCCTTCTTCCGGCAGAACCTTATCGTCTATTCGACGATCCTCGTCGCCATCCTCGCCGCCATCCTGCTCTATCGCACCTCCTTCGGCCTGACGTTGCGTGCAGTCGGCGAGCACCCCAGAGCTGTCGACGTCGCAGGCCGCAACGTTGCGGCCCATCGCTATGGCGCAGTGCTGATAGGCACGGGGCTTGCCGGTCTCGGCGGCGCCTTCCTCACGCTCGGCCATTCCAACCAATTCGTCGAAGGCATCACCTCCGGTCGCGGCTTCATCGCGCTTGCCGTCGTCGTCTTCGCGCGATGGTCGCCAATCGGAGCCTTCTTCGTCTCGCTGCTCTTCGGTCTCTTCTACGCACTGCAGCTGATGCTCCAGGCACAAGCGTCGGTTGTCGTGCCCTACCAGTTCCTGCAGGCGCTTCCCTATATCATGACGATCGTGGCACTCGTCGTGGTCCGCGGCAAGAGCGCAGCACCCAGCAAGCTCGGCCAGCCCTACGAGATAAGGTGACGGCATGTCCCACAGACCATTCCTGCGTATCGACAATATCCGCAAGCGCTTCGGCCCCATCATCGCCAGCGACGGCGTGTCGCTGGAAATCGAAGAGGGCGAGATCCATTCGCTGCTTGGCGAGAACGGCGCGGGCAAGAGCGTGCTCATGAGCATGATTTGCGGCATGGTGCGGCCCGACGAAGGTGAGATCGTCTTCAAGGGCGAGGCCGTGCGTTTCAACAGCCCACGCGAGGCGATCCGGCAGCGCATCGGCATGGTGCACCAACACTTCATGCTCGTGCCCAATCTCACGGTAGCGGAAAACTACATACTCGGGCAGCGCTCTGCGCTTAGCCTCATCAACGACATGGAAAAAGTCCATGCAAAGATCCGCGAACTATCCCATCGCTATGGGTTGGACGTTCGTCCGGACGTGCTGGTGGAAGACCTCTCCGTGGGCGAACAGCAGCGCGTTGAAATCCTGAAGACCCTCTTCCACGGCATCGATCTGCTCATCCTCGACGAGCCGACGGCGGTTCTGACCCCGCAGGAGACCGACCGCCTGCTCTCCCTGATCGGCGACTTGGTCAAGGATGGCAAGACCGTCGTCTTCATCTCGCACAAGCTCGATGAGGTGATGCGCATCAGCGACCGTATCAGCGTCATGCGCGACGGGCGCGTGGTGCACACTTTCAATGTCGCGCAGACCAATGAGCGCGAGCTTGCCCGCATGATGGTCGGCCGTGACGTGCGCATGGAACTGCCGCGAAGTCGCGAGCCTGCCGGCCGCATCGTGCTGTCGGTGGAAAACCTCACCTGCCGTGCCGAAACGGGTCTTCCGGCCGTGCGCGGCGTGAGCCTTGACGTGTGCGCCGGCGAGATCGTCGGCATTGCCGGGGTCTCGGGCAACGGCCAAACGGAGCTCTCCCTCGCTCTTTCCGGGCTGCTTCCGGTCGATTCAGGCCGCGTCATGCTCAACGGGGAGGACATTACCGGTCTCGATCCTGCCCGCATCAATGCCCGCAGCTTCTCCCACATCCCGGAGGATCGGCACAAATACGGCGTCGTGATGTCGTTGTCGCTCAGCGAAAACACCATCCTCCAGCGCTACGACCAACCGCCTTTCGCCACGCGTGGTATGCTCAATACTCGGGCGATCGGCGAACATACACGCGACTTGATCACGCGATTTCGTGTAAAGAGCAGCGGCGAAGACCAGCCTATCGGCGCTCTCTCGGGCGGCAACCAGCAGAAACTCGTGGTCGCGCGGGAACTGGCCCGCAATCCGGATTTCATCCTTGTCAACCAGTTGGCCCGCGGCATCGATATTGGCGCGATGGAATTCGTCATGGAGGAGATGCTGAAGCAGCGCGACAAAGGCCGCGCCATCCTGCTCATCTCCACGGAACTGGAGGAGCTCTTCGCAATCTGTGACCGCATTCTCGTGATGTTCCACGGGGAAATCCTCGGCGAATTGCCGCCCGACCGCACCCGACTCGATGAACTCGGGCTGCTGATGGCAGGCAAAACCGAACAACAGGCACTCGCAGGCTAGACGGAACAGGTGCAGCAGGATTTGATGGAGGCCGCAAAACAGGAGGGCCGCGGGTCCATGAACATAACCCTGCGGCAACTCAGGGCCTTCATTGCCGTGGCCGAGTTCGGCCAGTTCAATCTCGCCGCTCGAAACCTCCATCTCACACAGTCTGCGGTCAGCATCCTCATCCGGGGTCTGGAGTCGGAAATCGGCGTGCGCCTTTTTGACCGACATACCCGGATGGTCTCCCTTACCCTCGTGGGTCAGGAATTCCTGCCACAGGCCCGCAAAATCCTGAAGGATTTGGAGCTGGCAGTCGGCGACGTGCGCGACAATGCTTTGCTCAAACGCGGCCGAGTCACCGTCGCTGCCGCCATAGTACTTGCCGCCACCATCGTGCCGCCAATCTTGGCGCGATTTCTGCGCATGCATCCTGAGATTTCCGTCAACATCCAGGACATGCCGGAGGAGCAGATCGCCCCTGCGTTAAAGCGCAACGAAGTGGACATCGCGATCGGTACCTTGTCGGAAGATGATCCCGAAATTGCTGCGACGCCGCTTCTTCGCGACAAGCTGATGCTTGTCTGTCGCGAGGATCACCGCTTTGCCAAGCGCAAGTCCGTGCGTTGGGCTGAGCTGCAAAATGAGGATCTTATCAGCCTCGCCGCCGCAAATCCGCTGCGCAATATCGTCGAGCACAATCTCCTGCGCGTCGTGCCGAACTATCGGCCGAAATACGAGGTCCGCTTCTCTACCACCGCCATAAGCATGATAGCCGCCGGGATGGGCGTGGCTGTTCTTCCCGAAAACTCCAGCCAGCTCGCCTCTGCAGTGCGTGTGGCGACCGTCGACCTCGCTGCCCCTCATGTCATGCGCGACGTTTCCATTCTGCAACGTCGCCACCATAGCCTTTCACCAGCCGCCGAACATCTGAAGGCCGTCTTCATTGCATATGCTGCCAAACGGACTGTGTTTTCGGACGACGACTAGACGATCGAGCGATGTTCGTGCGTGCCATAGAGAAAATGCGGGTAAAAATCCTGTCGTGGAAGAATAAGCATCGAAGCGATCGGTATCACGAAATTGTGCGGGGCAGCCTACTGACAAATTCACTAAGATAAGTCGCCCACATTGTTTATTGAGTTAAATTCAACAACATCGGATATCATGCGGGAATGATGTTTACTTTCTTGTTACTGTTATGAAATTTAGATGCATCTATCTATTGCTTCAATGTTGCGGAACATGGATCAATAATAACTCCTCCATCAAAATGATCGGTCAGAAGCCCGCTCACCTCTACTTTGCGGCCTGGGGTCAGCCCTGTATTGTCATATTCGAGGCATATGACCTGTAATTTCTGCCCAGGGCACAGCTCTGTAACCGCGATAGGGTCCGCTGGGTGGATAGCCTTTACGTCTGCCTCCAGAAAAATTTCAGGCCATTGCTCATAGTCTTTATCCCATTGAGCAGCCAATGCCCCAATGCTGTCACAGCTCGTGACGACTGGACCTTCATAATCCTTCGTATCGTCGGCGACGGCAGGACCGACAAAAATGGTTGTCAGGACGATACCGGCAAATATGGCGACCCGATTGGAGGAAGCAACCTTTAATGCACTCATGAAGAAATAAATCATATTATTCGAATTGTACTTATTGATGACCATAAACCATGCTGCCTTATAAAATTAAGCACGAAATAGAATTGCGATCTCACCGGTTTAAAATCTTGTGTTTCTTACCACTGCTTGCGTGCCTCTCTATCCCGCGGAGCTTGAAAGACCAGCCGAGAATCGATCCCGCCGCCGCAAACAAAATAGCCGTCGCTCCAGCTAGGTGCAGCGGATGGCCGAAAGAGAAGAAATCCACCAGGATGGCGACAATCGGATAGATAAAGGAGAGAGCACCGGCGAGGTTTGTCGGCAACTTCTGGATGGCGCTGTAGAGCAGGATATACATCAATCCTGTGTGAACTATGCCGAGTGCAATCATTAGGGCCCAGCCCTTGGCTCCGGTGGCAAGCACCCGGAAATCCGCAAGTGGCGCGAGCATTAAGGAGCCAACCAAGACCTGAATCAGCGCGATCAGATGCGGTGGCACGCCGGTGAGTTTCTTCGCAATAGTCGCGGCGATTGCATAGAAGAAAGCTGCACCGAGTGCGAGCATGACGATCGATCGGCATCTGCGCGGGTTTGACCGCTGGGCGACGTCCGTCAGGTTATCCGATCAGGCCCCGGACTTTCCGAGGACAACCTCCTGAGGATTCAATTCTAGTCCACTTCTCGCGCGCATTCTAGAAACCGATAAAAGATAAGTGAAGAGATCCTCGTTTCCGAGGAAGCTGACCCCGAATTCTTCGATATCGTTATCACTTCAGGTATCCTGGAATTGGGAAGCGCGGGAAATGGACCGGCACAATAGAGCCATTGATCCGATCGAACTGCGGCGGGCCTTCGGCACCTTCGTCACTGGTGTGACAGTCGTCACGACGCGGGACGAAGACGGAAATCCGCGAGGGATGACGGCGAATTCGTTTACATCGGTTTCACTCGATCCGCCGCTGCTCTTAATCTGCATTGGCAAGTCCGCATCGAGCTTTCCGGCCTTCGCCGCAACGGACTCCTTCGCTGTCAACCTGCTTCACGAGGATCAGGTTGAGGTTTCGGCGACCTTCGCCTCCAAATCCGTCGACAAGTTCAATGCCGTCAATGTCGACAGCGTACACACCGGCGCACCGGTTCTTACGGACAGCCTGACCTGGTTCGACTGCACGGTATATGAGCGGGTGGAGGCAGGCGACCATATCATCCTCATCGGACATGTCCGGGCGTTTGGCACCAGTCCGGCAACGCCGCTCGGTTTTTGCCGGGGACGTTATGTCAGTATCAATGATCCCCTGCCGACCGATTGGTCGGCTTCGCAGAGCATGGTCGTCGGCTATCTGATCGAGGGCGCTGACAGCATTCTGTTGCGATGCGACGAGAGGGGGCATCTGTCACTGCCGACCGCGCGGACGCGCCGATCCGACAGTCAGGTTGTCCTGGCCAGCGGCCAGTCCGTCCCTGTCGAGCCTGAAAGAACCTTCCTCTACTCGGTGTTCGATGTTGCCGACAGCGCTCCGGGTTACCTCATCTACCGGGCGTCGCTTGCTGCCGACGCGGAGCGAGAGTTGCCGGAGGGCCTTCAGTTCTTCGCAATCGACGACCTGCCCTACGAGCGTGTGCCGAGCCGCGAAATGAAGGCAGTTCTCAGGCGATACGTGCACGAGCGTAAGGGGCAGCGTTTCGGGATCTACATGGACAGCCGCAATGGCGGTCGCGTCGCAATGATCGAAAGCGAATGCCTTTACGGCGTCTGATGTGAACATTTGCGAGGGTAAGCATGAAAACGACCGTAACGTCGCTCGAGGGATCCCGTCAGAAGCTGCTGATTGCCGGTCGGTCGATCGAGCCGAAAAGCGGCAACTACCTGAAGAGCTATGATCCGACGACCGGAGAATCCTGGTACGAATTCGCCGATGCGGGCGCGGAGGACGTGGATGCCGCCGTGGCGGCGGCAAGGCAGGCGTTTGTCGATCCGGCCTGGCGTCGCATAACCCAGACCGATCGGGGCAAGTTGGTCCGCAGGCTTGCCGAACTCATGCTCGAGAATGCCGACCGGTTAGCGGAAATCGAGACGCGCGACAACGGCAAGCTTATCAAGGAAATGCGCGCGCAGATGCGCGCCCTGCCGGACTCATACACCTATTTCGCCGGCATGGCGGACAAGCTCCAGGGCGACACCGTTCCCGTCAACAAGCTCGAAATGATCAATTTCACCATGCGGGAGCCGATCGGCGTCGTCGGAATGATCACGCCGTGGAACTCGCCGTTGATGCTGCTGACGGGCACGCTGGCGCCGTGCCTGGCGATTGGCAATACCGTCGTCATCAAGCCGTCGGAACATGCAACGGCCTCGACGCTGGCGTTGATGGAGCTGATCGAGGCGGCGGGCTTCCCGCCGGGGGTGGTCAATGTCGTTACCGGGGCGGGGCGCACCGCGGGTCACGCGCTCGCCAATCATCCAGGGCTGGCAAAGATTGTCTTCACTGGCAGCACACAGACCGGGCGCACGATCGCCCGCAACGCGGCCGACAATCTCATTCCCTGCCAGATGGAACTGGGCGGGAAGTCGCCGCATGTCGTCTTCGGCGACGTTGATATCGAGCGCACGGTCAACGGGGTCGTCGCCGGCGTTTTCGCGGCGGCCGGACAGACCTGCGTCGCGGGTTCCCGGTGCTTCGTCGAAGCCAGAATCTACGACCGGTTCGTCGAAGCCTTGATCGAACGTACCGGCCGGATCACCGTTGGCCACCCGATGCTGGAAACGTCCGATATCGGCCCGCTTGCCCTTCTCGACCAGGTGACGAAGGTTGAGACCTATGTGGCGTCCGGTGTCCAGGAAGGGGCGAGGATCGCCGCCGGCGGCAAGCGGCCGCAGCGTGAGGATCTGGCGAAGGGCTGGTACTACGAGCCGACGGTCATGATCGATGCGCGCAACGACATGAGCTTCATGCGTGACGAACTCTTCGGTCCGGTCGTCGGCGTGATGCCGTTTTCCAGTGAGGACGAGATGATCGCACTCGCCAACGACACGCGCTACGGGCTGGCATCCGGCATCTGGACCAGGGATATCGATCGGGCAATGCGCTTTGCAACGCAGGTGGATGCCGGAACCGTCTGGATTAACACCTATCGCTCAGCAGCTTTCATGTCGTCGATGGGCGGCTTCAAGGAGAGCGGCTACGGGCGGCGGGGCGGGTTCGACGTGATGCGCGAATTCTCGCGCGTCAAGAATGTCGTGCTCGACTATTCCGGCGCCATGCAGGACCCCTTCGTCATCCGTCTGCGATGACCCTCCATTGCCGCATTTTCGAAAGACACAAACCCGAAAGGGAGCATCATGAAGTTCGCACTTTCCCTCCATTTGGAACGCTCGTCCCCGGACGTGCCGATGACCGAAGTCACCCGGAACATGCTGGAACTGGCCCAGATTGCTGACCGCGGCGGCTTTGAGACGCTGTGGACGGCAGAGCATCACACCATCGAGTTCACGATCGCCCCCAATCCATTTTCGGTGCTGACGTGGCTGGCCCAGCACACCGATCGCATCCGGCTCGGTACGGCGACGGTGGTGGCACCCTACTGGAGCCCGATCCGGCTGGCCGGAGAGGCGGCACTCTGCGATCACCTCACCGGTGGTCGACTGGAGTTCGGCATCGCCCGTGGTGCCTACCAGTACGAATTCGACCGCATGGCCGGCGGCATACCGCAGCAGCAGGGCGTTGCCTTCATGAAGGAAATCGTGCCCGCGGTGAAGAAGCTGTGGGAAGGCGACTATGCACATGATGGCGAAATCTGGAAGTTTCCGACGGCGACCTCCGTTCCGAAGCCGTTGCAGAAGCCGTACCCGCGCATCTGGGTCGCAGCGCGCGATCCGGGGAGCTTCGACTGGGCGGTCGGCATGGGGGCAAGCATTATGTCCACACCGCTGTCCCAGCCCATGACGGAGGTTGCGAACCTTGCTTCGAAATTCAGGAAGGCCGTCGCCGATCATCCCGAGGTTCCGCGGCCGCTGTTCATGATGCAACGCCGCGCCGGTGTGTTCGACAAGGCCGGTGATTGGGAGAAGTTCGTCAGATACAGCATGGATTATGGTCGTTATTTCGAAAACCTGTTCCAGAATATCGGCACCGTGACGAATGGATTTCCCGACGCGGTCTCCTATGAAGCAGTGGCCGGCCGCGAAAACTACGACCCGGAAAATATCCGCACCAATATGCTGTTCGGAACGCCCGACGAAGTGGTCGAAAAACTGGAAGCTTACGAGGCGGCAGGCGTCGATCAGCTCTGCCTCGGCCTGAATTACAATCTGCCGTTCGATCTGCAGAAGCGCACCCTTGAACTTTTTGCTGAGGAGATCATCCCGGTCTTTGCCAAGCGGGAGCGCGGGGACAAAGCGCTCGAGGCCGCGCAATGAGCCGCGATCGCTTTTTCGCGGTTGGCGATGTCACTCTCAACTACCGACTGATGGGTACCGGGCCGGAGCCGCTCGTCTGCGTCCACGGGGTAGGTGCGTCGCTGGAGGCCTGGGAGGGCATCGCCAAACGACTCGATCGCGGCTACACGATGCTGACCTTCGACCTTCGGGGGCACGGCAAGTCCTCCAAGATCAACGGCCGCTACGAGATCGACGATTTCGTCGGCGATACGCTTGCGCTGGCGGAAGAGGTGGGCTTCGATACATTCCACTTGGCCGGTTTTTCGCTCGGCGGCCTGATCGCGCAGCGCATCGCGCTCACGCATCACCATCGCCTGCGGCGCCTCGTCCTGCTGTCCACCGTGGCCGGACGAACGGGCGAGGAGCGCCAGCGCGTGCTTTCTCGGCTGGAGGCTCTGCGTAGCGGCGATCGCGGTTCCCACTACGATGCCTCCGTATCGCGCTGGTTTTCCGAGGCTTTCCAGGCGGAAAATCCAGACCTTATGGCGGATCTTAGGCGCCGGAATGCCGAGAACGATCCCGATTGCTATGCATCTGCCTACCGCGTCCTGGCCGAAACGGATTTCGGTGGGCTGCTCGACCGGATCCATTGCCCGACGCTGATCGCGACGGGCGAGGACGATGTCGGCTCCAATCCACGTATGGCGCGCTTCATGCATGAGAGCATACCCGGTTCGAAGCTGGAAATCCTGCCGGGCCTTCGCCACTCGATCCTGCACGAGGCGCCCGACCAGGTTGCCAAGATGATGGATGATTTTTTTGCGCATCGGGAGACAGCGAATGGATAGGGACCTTCAGCAGGCCGGCGAGAAGATGCGACGCCGGGTGCTCGGCAATGATTATGTCGATCGGGCGATAGGCAATGCCGACGCGTTCGGCGCTCCGTTTCAGGCGATGCTCAACGAATATTGCTGGGGTGCCTGCTGGACGGATGAGGCGCTGGATCTCAAGCAACGCAGTCTTCTCAACCTTGGAATGCTGGCTGCCCTCGGTCGCATGCACGAGTTCGCCATTCATTTTCGAGGAGCGATCCGCAACGGTCTGAGCGAGGCCGAATTGCAGGCGGCGCTGGTGCAAATTGCCGTTTACTGCGGCGTTCCAGCAGGTGTCGAAGCCTTCCGTGTTGCGCGTCAGGTGCGCAGCGAGATGCCGCAAGGCGAGGGCAGCTCATGATTGTCGAGGAGCGCACCTACCGAATCCGCTCGGGCAAGCTAAAGGAATACCTGACGCTGGTGCGCGAGGAGGGGCTTGAGATCCAGCAGCCGATCCTTGGCAATCTGATCGCATATTTCGTTAGCGAGATCGGGCCTTTGAATCATGTGGTGCACATGTGGGGCTACGAGGACCTTGCCGATAGAACCCGGCGACGGCAGGAACTGGCCGATGATCCACGGTGGCAGGCCTTCACGCCGCGGCTGTCGGCCTGCATCGAGGCGATGGAAAACCGGATACTCCTGCCAACCGATTTTTCGCCATTGAAATAGGTCGGAAGGGCGGGGTGGCAGGAGGGTGACATGAATGGGAGGGCGAACGGTCTTGAGTGAACGGCTTAAGGTTGAAGGACTATACAAGATCTTTGGCGCCGCGCCGCAAAAGGCAGTGGCCATGCTGGAAAACGGCGCCGACAAGGATCGCGTGTTGAGCGAACTCGGCATGGTGGTGGGGCTCAACAATGTGTCGCTATCCGTTCCTTCGGGTGCGATCTATATGATTATGGGCCTGTCGGGATCGGGAAAATCAACCCTGGCGCGCTGCATCAACCGCCTGAACGAGCCGAGCGCGGGGCGCATCCTGCTGGATGGTCGCGACATCGTGCCGCTTGGTGAAGCCGAGTTGCGTGATGTTCGCCGCACGCGCATTTCCATGGTGTTCCAGCATTTCGCATTGCTGCCCAACAAGAGTGTGATCGCAAATGTGGAATTCGGCCTGAAATTGCGCGGCGTTTCGCCTGCGGAACGTCGCAAGCGCGCCGAGGAAGTGCTGGCCGTGGTCGGACTGGCGCGCTGGGCTTATCACCAGCCCCATGAACTGAGTGGTGGCATGCGCCAGCGTGTCGGTTTGGCGCGCGCCCTCGCGACGGATGCCGACGTATTGATCATGGATGAAGCCTTCAGCGCACTCGATCCGCTGATCCGCTCCGAAATGCAGGATGAGCTTTCACGCCTGCAACGCACCTTGCAGAAGACGATCCTGTTCATCACCCACGATTTCCAGGAGGCGCTCAAGCTCGGCAATCGCATCGCAATCATGGCCGACGGCAAGGTGGTACGCGAAGGCACGCCGGAGGAAATCGTGCTCAACCCCGGTAGTGACTACGTCGCCTCGTTTACCCGCGAGGTTGACCGAGCGCGGCTTTTTGATGCGCGCATGGCCATGGCAGTGGCAGGCGAGGTCATCGAGATCGGAGGCGCGCGCATCGTGGCGGACACACAGATGGCCGACGCAATCGTCGTCGACGACCAAATGCACGTGCTAGGCGCCGTGACGGCAGCCGATATCGAGAAACTGCGCGGCGGAGCATCGCCGCAAACGCTTCTGCGTCCCGACGTCGTTTCGGTGCAGGCGGATGCCAAGCTCATTGACGTTGCCCGCGTCTGGCGTACCGGTCAACCGCTCGTCGTCGTGGACGAGGCGCAGCGTCTGATCGGACGTCTGACGCCCGAGCGCATGCTGATGGAAATTTCCGCCCATTCGTCACAACCCTCCGGAACGTCCACGGGAGCGCCCCATGCTTGAAGCCGACGATCTCAATGTTCTTCCGGTCGACAAGTGGATTCAGGACGGCGTGGAATGGCTGGCCTATAATTTCCGGCCGCTGTTCGTAGCGATGAAATGGCCGGTCGAAAGCCTGCTCCATTTCAACGAAACCATCCTGCAGGCAACTCCCTTTCCGCTATTCGTGATACTGGTTTTCGTTCTGGCCTTCTGGCTGGCAAGCCTGCCGGTTGCCTTTTTCAGCGCTGTCGCCCTAATTGTCATCGCTGCGCTCGGTGTCTGGGCGGATGCGATGACGACGCTTTCGCTCATCACCACCGCGATCCTGATCTGCACGGTTATCGGCATACCGATTGGAGTATGGTCCGCGCGCAACGATCGCGTCTGGGGCATCGTGCGGCCGATCCTCGACATCATGCAGACGACGCCGACCTTCGTTTACCTTGTGCCGGTGGTAATGCTGTTCGGTGTCGGCACGGTTCCGGGTGGCGTTGCCGTCGTGGTTGCCGCCGCTCCGCCGCTCATCCGCTTTACCAATCTCGGCATCCGCATGGTGGACAAGGAGTTGGTCGAGGCGGGCCACGCGTTTGGCGCGAATCGTCGTCAGCTCTTGTGGGAAATCCAACTTCCATTGGCCGTGCCGACCATTCTCGGTGGCCTGAACCAGACAGTGCTGACGGCCATGGTCATGTCGGTGGTCGTCGCCATGATCGGCGCGGAAGGGCTGGGGCTCGTTGTGCTGCAAGGTTTGGGCAGGCTCGATGTCGGCCGTGCCGCTGTCGGCGGCATCGCCATCGTGCTTCTTGCAATGGTTCTGGACCGCATCACGCAGGCGCTTGCCTCATCGCGCAAGACGACTGCCGGGCGCAAGGCACCATTTGCCTCGCGCGCCTTTCACGCGCTGTTCGCCTCCCGCAAGGCGGAGGAGATGAAACAGGAGGAACCCGCCGCCCGGTCCGCCTAACCGAGATGGCGTAACCAATAGGCATGTCATTCAACTGGGAGCATGACAATGAAATTGATGGGGAAGCATGCAACTTGCGCTGCGGCGGCCGTTCTCGCCATAGGTGCCTGGCTGCCAGCGCAGGCGGGAGAATTGCCGGGCGAGGGCAAGACGCTCCGCTTCGCGCGCAGCGACAGCCTTGGCGCCAACTATGTTCAGGACGTCATCTTGATCGAGGGCCTGAAGAAGCTCGGCTATAAGGTGCAGATGAGCACACTCGGCTCGACAGCCTCCATGCTGGCGGCATCGCAGGGCGATATGGATTTCGTATCTGATATCAACATGCCGCAGCAGGAAGCCTCCTACGTCAAGGTGAAGGACAAGCTTGATATGATCGGCGAAGGTTCGATCATCGGTGGCGGCACCAATGGCTATTACGTCGATAAGAAGACTGCCGAGGCCTATAATATCACCAATATCGAGCAGCTGAAGGATCCGAAGATCGCTGCGCTGTTCGACACGAATGGCGACGGCAAGGCCGATATGGTGAACTGTGATCCCGGCTGGCGCTGCGGCGATGTCGTAGATTACCAGATCGAGAAGTTCGGCCTGAAGGATACGGTGCAGAGCGTGCGCGCCAAATACGAGGCGCTGCTGGCCGAAACCTTCGCCCGCCACAAGCGCGGCGAGCCAATCCTGCTTTACACTTGGACGCCCTCGTGGGTCACGGACACGTTGAAGCCAGGTGTCGACGCTGTCTGGTTGCCAATCCCCTTCGATGCCCTGCCGGAAAACGTCGAGTCTCCTGGCGGCCACATGGTCAAGGGCATTGTCGGTTGTGCGGGCGGGCAGGATCCCTGCCGCATGACGACCGGCTCGTGGAACTGGATGATGATGGTGAACAAGGATTTCAACGCTGCCAATCCCGCCGTCCGGAAACTCGTTGAGGTCATGCGCTGGCCCACTTCCACCTGGGCGCAGTGGGAAACCCAACTGAACAAGGATAGCTCCGACCGGGCCCTGAAAAAGCTGGGGGAGGCATGGATCGCTGACAACCAGGCGACTTTTGATGACTGGGTCGCCGAAGCGGTCAAGGCGGGCACGCAGTAAGCTACGTCGCTATCCGCCAATGAGCGAGGGCCGGGGTCGCGCAAGCGCCCGGCCCCGTTTTCACACAATCCACGGGAGTTCACGATCCATGCTCGAAAAGCTGAAGCGTCCTGCGCTTCTCGTCATCGATATGCAGAACGACTTCGTTCGCTGCGATGCGCCGCTCGAAGTACCATCGGCTCGGGCCACGATCCCGGTCATCCGCGGCCTGATTGGGAAATTTCGCCAGGCAGATCTGCCGGTCGTCTATACGCGCTATGTTGCCGATGATCTCTACAAGCCCTTGGCAGCGCGCTTTGGCTGGATCGACCGCTTGCAGCCGCCAGTCAATGCCTGCCGGATCGGGTTTCGCCGCCACTATGCCGATCTCGGCGCCGAGCGCGATGTGATCGATGTTATCGACGAACTTCTGCCGCAGCAGGGTGAGGATGTGGTCGACAAGATCTATTACAGCGCCTTCCATGGCACAGACCTGGGCGAGAGATTGCATGCGCGCGGGGTAGATGGCATTGCGATTGTCGGCACGATCACCGAAATGTGCGTGGAGGACACAGCGCGCCATGCCGTGCATTATGGCTATCCGACGGTCCTCCTGGCCGACGGCCTTTCCTCCAATACTCCGCAGCAGCATGAGGCAACGCTTGCTGCTTTCGAGCGCAATTACGGCTGGGTGTTGCGCGCGGACGAATTCGGCGCGGTGTTGAAGCTGTCCTGAGAATGGAGCGCGCAAAAACGGCGGCGCATGGGCTGCGCCGCCGCGGACCCGCATTGCGTCAAGGCCCGGTCACGGTTGGCTGATGCCCATTTCCTTCATGTCCTGGAAGCGGTCGCCGATGCGGGCATGCGGCCGTCCGCCGTCGGCCGCGCCTATGGCGATCAGAATCTCGTCGGCGCGGGGCGAATCCGCGATCTGGAAATTGAGCGTGAGGAAATGGGAGCGGGTACCGGTAGTCGTCTTGTGAGTCATCGGCAAGGACAACAAGCCCCCGGCCGCGTTGCGCGTGTTGGTGAAGCTCAGATAGGCGGTCCCGCCTGCGGCCTCGCGAAACAGGTTTCCAAATCGCAATGTGTGGATCAGAGCGGAGCCGTGCTCGATCTCGCCGTCAAGGCCGACCGCAGCGCATTTCCCATAGGCTTCGATGCACTCCGGCTTCATCAGGCTCGTCAGCCGGTCGGTCATCATCTTGCCGAGGACGGGCGCGTATTCGTTGATGATCGGTCGCAGGTCTTCGGTGAAGCGGCGCCCTGCCCAGGGATTCGTCAGGACGGCCGCGACTGCCACGGCGGTAACCGGGCGATCCGCCGGCTTGCTACCCTCTACGAGCACTTCTTCAATGGTGGTGAAAATCTTTCGGATTGTGAGTGTCATGCCTGATCGTGTCCTCCAGGATTTTGGAAGCCCACAAATCCTATTGACAGACGTCAAATGCATCCCTGTTTCATAGGATGAAGCTGGGGTTCTATTCTTGATTCCGAGGATGCGGTAAGCAACATGGATATCAGTTCGCTCATCACGGCGCTCGGGGATGTCGCCGACCTCATCAACAGCGGCAGCGATACGGATGCTACACTGCGGCAACTGGTTGTTGCGGCCTGTCGGCATGGTGACTGGCTGCGCGGTTCCATCATGAGCATCGATCTTGCCAGCGGCTATGGCTATGTCACGGTGCGGCATGATCCGACATTGCAGCTCGGTCGCCCGGAAGACCAATGGATTCTGGCAACCAGCCCTTCGCTCGTTGCGCTGCGCGACAATCAACCGGTGATCATTCCGGACGCACAGGCATCGGACGAGTTTCCAGGGTTTCGCAAGGAGTCCCGCGAACGAGGTTATTGCAGCGTCCTGGTGATGCCCATGCGATGCACGGATCTGCTTGGTCGACCGATGGTGCTGACGGTCAATTCCGAGCGCGTGAAGAGTATCGGTCCGACAGATCTCGCTTTGATGAAGCTGATCGTCCACCTTGGATCTATCGCTGTCGAAAAGCAGAAGGCGATTGCCGAACAGAAAGGTTCGGCGCAGCAGCGGGAGATGGTGCTGTCCACCCATACCAGACTGATGCAGCAGGCCATTTCGGATGACTCGGTCCAGAAGCTTTCCGATGCTATCCATCCAATCATCCAGCGACCGGCCTTGATCGTTGACTTGACGACCGGTGCTATTCTCGCGGGCACGTCTCCAAAACCAAAGCTTCTGGATGATTCGGAATGGCACGAGATCGTCGAAGCCCAGCTGCGTTCGCGCATTCGGCGGCTGCCCTTCGAGACAATGCGGGAAGGCGCCGCCACATTCGCCGAGTTTCATATCACTCTGGAACGTCACGGCTTCGGCATGGCGGCTCGTGTTTACCCGCTGCGCATCGACGGAAGGAGCGTCGGCGCCTTGATAGTCTTCGGTGATGATGAACTGACTGAATATGATCAACTCCTGATCGGCAGTATCAGACTGGCCATCAGCGTTCAGTTGATGCGCAATCTGATCCGTTTCCAATTCGAAAGGCGCACACTCGATGACCTGTTCGCTGAGATCATCGAAGGCAAATGGAAGAATGAGAACGACCTCGCTCAACGGGCACTGAAGTTCGAGATTCGCCTCAATCGCGCCCATCGGATGATCGTTGTCTCCTTTCCTGAAAGTGACGGCCTGGCAGCGGCCAACCTCGGCAATGTTCAGCGGGGAATTACTCTACTTTTTGACGGGAGTGGCTCCAAGCCAGTGGTGATCGGTTATGCCGATTGCATGATCATTCTCGTGCCGGCCACAAAGAGCTCGACGGACGAATATCTTCGGGAACTGATGCTGAAGGTGATGCGTGAAATCGGCCACTACACCTCCATCGAACCGATATCAGTGTTGAGCGCTCTGTGTATTGCGCCGCAGGACTATCAGGGACAATGGAAGAGTTGCCGAAGCATTCTGGATATCGCTCAAGCATTTGGGAAACGAGGCGTTCTTTCGGCCGAGGATTTTGGTCCCCTGCCGATGCTGCTTTCGACTGCCAATGCGGACTCTGTCCGGGACTTCGTTCGCCGTACCCTGGGGGCGGTTCTGGATCACGACGAAACGAACGAAACCCAGTTCTTCATCACATTGAAGGCCTATATTAATTCGGGATGCCGCAATCAGCAGTGCGCGGACGAACTGGGAATCCATGTCACGACGTTGCGATATCGGCTCGCCAAAGCATCGGACCTGTTCAGACTTCACCTTGAGTCCTCAACGACACGATTCGATGTGGAATTGGCCATTCGCTTACACGACCTTTGCCTATAGCGAACCCACAGCGGATTGCTATGATCCGCATTTTTTGGGTGCTGGTTTGAATGATTAGGCACTTGCGATCGGAACCCTCGCACATATGCACGACGGTCTCGATCGCGTTTCGCGATGGGCGCCTTGATCAGACCTATCACGCCGCTGCTTGCCGCTACATACAGGTTCATTTCGGACACCCCAACCTCACTGCCGAAAAGATTGCGCAGGCAATCGGTTGCTCGCGGGCACATCTCTTCAGAGTTTTCGCCCGTCATGAGCAGACTGTCGGCGACGTGATCCGGGCCGAACGTCTCGCGCGGGCGTCCGCGCTCCTTAGCTCCACCTCGGCCTTGCCGATCGAGCAAGTGGCCCTGGCATGCGGCTTTGCCAGCCCTTCTGCTTTCACACGCGCATTCCGGGATTGGAATGGCGTGACCCCAAGCGCCTTTCGCGAGCACATGCGCCTACGTGGCCCTTCGCAGCAAGAGACATCCGTTTCGCAGTTCTGAGACGGGCTGCATGGCGATTGGACGCTCAGCAAATCCTGTTTCCGCTACAAGGTTGAAGTTTCCGCCCTGTGCCCGGCCAATCGGGTAACAGGCGGGGGCGGGTGGGCGACCGGGGCTTTGGCAGTTCACGCTTGGCTGAAGCGCGCAGATGAGAGACCCGAACGATGATGGCTGCGATAGTGAATAGTATTCGCAATACGGTTCTTCTGCTCACGTTTCAGCGGCGGAACGGGAGCCGCACGGGCACGCTCACCCGAAGATCAAGCAGCCGCGAAGTTTTCACCGCACCCGTGAAGGACATCAGAGATAAGGCGGTTAATCGCGGTCGCTTCCTCACCTTGTTGCAATCTGCGATTGCTAAGAGAATGGAGATTTTCTATGAGCCTA
>Ga0182738_1001268_pt1 | contig 32133 bp, 16 predicted proteins | sample eDN5th30CBELigMG_FD_128876 | JGI IMG/M metagenome (GOLD analysis project Ga0182738, IMG submission 128876) | Enriched Miracle-Growth compost microbial communities from Emeryville, California, USA - eDNA 5th pass 30_C BE-Lig MG (version 2)... ...
ATCTCATTTTCCTTTGCCAAAATTTAGGACTCAAGCCTCTTTATTTATGCCAATGTTTTGGACAGGAGTTATCGAAAAGTATTTTTAGTGTTTAAGTAATTTGATAAAATATCAATGATACGAGATTTTTTATAGGTTAAGAAAGGCAAGAGATATCTTACAGCTTTCATTTCTCAAGATATTGGGAAAATTTATAGTGGTCACAGGATTGGGGTGTGGTCACAGGTATGGTCATGGGTGGTCACCAAATCGGTGACCACAAAAAAGTGTGGTCGCAAGTGTGGTCACTGAAACCGTGGTCGCAATTAAATTTCCCCAAAGAAAAAAGATAAACTTTGGTCGGAGAAATTTTTTGAAAAAATATGAAAAAAGATTTTTTTTTGGATCAATGATTTTTTTACTGGAATTTTTTAAATCTTCAGATTTTCATGACATCTCAACTTTTTCAAAATATTTTGTCCAAAAAAATTTTTTCCAATACAAAATGAAAAAAAATTTCTGAGATGCTTCGACGAAGTTTTCCTTTCAAAATTACCATCAGAATGAATTTTTGGAAAAAATTCTCCAAATATTTTTCACTCAAATCACTACGAAATTTTTTTTGCATTCGGCAAAAGTTTATTTTTGGTAATATGATATGTGAATATGTATAGAAGGGACTATTATAACAAATTTTCTATGACGTACAACAAAATATAAAAAGAAGAGAAAATACTAAAATCTATAACAATAATAGTAATCAAGGTAATTATCATGATTACAATCTCAACATTCAAAACTACAAACATTTCAAAAATATCTTATTTCTTTGCTGGTTTCTCTTCAACTTCTTCTCCTTGTAAATAATAAATCCATGCTGGTAAATCTCCTACAAAAACATAAGAAAACTTTCTCATAAAAAATTTATTTACCGGCTTGAATGATTAATCTTCCCGTAGGCAAATATCCAGGGACAGGTTTGAATGTGATGGGGACATTAATAACTTTCTTGGCATCAGCTGGTGTAATCGTCTTTGCAGTTGTCGTAAAGCATGGATTATCCAGTCTGATAGTAAATTGAGCAGGTTCAAAGAATGGATTCTTGAATTCAACACTAACGCTCTTTGGTCCAATTTTGATAGGTCCTTTAGGCACAGGAGGTGAGGCAGTACCAATCAACAAGCACTGATATTCTCCTCCTTCAGGAGATGTGATGACAAGAATACCTCTTGATTCTCCGAGAGTTGAGGGTTCAAACTTGATGCCAATTTCTTGGTCAATTCCTTCATAAGATGTAGCAGCAGGGACGGTAATAGTTTGAACATCAGGGATGAAATCTGCTGGAATAGGGCCTTTTTCTTTGCCAGTTGGCTTGTCTTTAGGATCTTTGGTAGTTGTAGTGACAACCTTGGCTCCAGGCCCTAAACGTTCAACACGAATAGTGTAAGGAACTTGTTTCTTGAGGAAGTGGGTGAATTTGAATTTTTGCACCAAATCTGTACCAATTGGGGTCTTGAAGACCATTGATCTAATTAGGGAGTGATTAAAAGGGGATTGAGGGAATTGAAGTTACTTTTGAGATTGAGGGGTGATACCGTTAAGACGGAGTTGATAGGGGAAATCTCCGAGATCTGGGGATTTGATGGTAAGGTTAGCTTTCTTTTCTCCAGCAACAAGAGGTCTGTAAATAATTTCAAGGCCAAATTCCTATTTAAAAAATATTAATAACAAACAATTAACAATAAAGTTACTGAGAAAGGCTGGATGGTGAAAGAAGTAGGATTGAAAGTGATAGCATCAGTATCACAGACAATATGTTCAGGGAGGATTTGGACAGGTTTGGGAAGAGGATTTTCAATAGTAATGAGCTTATTGACGCTTTCACGAACTGTAGTGGCAAGATCAAATGTGTCAATAACATCAGGAGGTGTGATATTAAGATTCTAATCATGAAAATTAGTTTTTTAAAAAATGACTTCTTACCATTCTGTAGAAGACGTATTCACCATTTTGTTCATTACGGAAGGTGATGAGAGCTTTACCGGTGCCAACTTTGAGAGTATAGATATTGAGCTTGTAATCTTTAAGAGTATCTCCAGCAATATCGATAGTATTGGCTCCCTTGATGATGATGTTAGGATCGTTATTTTCAACTTCCCATTTCACAGCAAATCTTTGAGTAGTCTTGAGCCAATTTCTGACTGGAATGACATGGACTTCGGGTTTCTTGGCGCGGATGGTGAGGTTAAAGACATCAGCTTCAGTAGGTGGTAAAGAAGTACCAATAAGGTTGTATAACAAAGCAGAACCGTCAGGTGTAGGGAAGAATAAGGTAGCGTCATGAGTTTCTTCTTTGATTTCTGGAGCCTTGTCATTTTTGGTCATGGTCAAAGGATTATAAGTGATTTCATATTCAGCTTGACCCATCTTGGGGATTTCTAAAGAATCCTTTCCGGTGAAGTAATTCTTGATACCGAGGCTTGAGTTGATGGAAGCTTTGATTTTCCAAGGAGTATCAGTAGGATTTTTGACAATAATCTTTTGTTTATCAGTGCCACGGACTGTAGCTCTAAATTTGACTTCTTGGATGCTTTCCTTCGTTTGTGGAATACCTTTACCACGAAGATCGATGAACAATGGTTCAGAGCCTTCAATGTCGCATTTTACTTTGGGGAATGAAATGTCATTATCAACGACATCTGGGTGGAAAGTCACATTAAAGGTAAAGTCTTCGTGGGCAGGGATGACACCTGATAAAGGAGAAATAGTGAAATATCTCTTGCAGTAAGTTGTATCCCATTGGAATCTGGCATTGACATCACCAAGGTTTTCGATCTTGACTTCTCTTGTTAATTTACTGTTGACAACAACGCTGCCGAAGCCAAGAGTGTCTTGATGGAGTTTCAGTTCAATACCGTGGCAACAGCCAATAATGTTGAGGAGCTTATAAACTTCTTTGTTTTCAGTAATTTGATAGAAGAGTTCGTTCTTGAAATGATGGAGACGGATATGAGGATTAAATCTGATTTCAATGTCAATTCCTTCTCTGGGGTTCAAAGTGAATTCTTTATCAGGATAGACAGAAATAGCAGATTTTTGTTTAAGAACTTCAAGTTGATCTCCAAAATTCAAAGTCAATGCAATCGCTCTTTTACCTTGGTTGACCAATCTAGCCACTTTAGTGACATCAGATCCAACGCCAATCACACCAAAGTCGATGTTGCTATGTTCAGATTTTTCGAGTTCGAGCTTCAATGGAACACCCTCACCCTTTAATTTCACAGCAATCTTATGCAGCCCATTGATATCAAATTCGATATCATCCTCATACTTGGTAAAGTCTCTTGGGATAAATGTTATGGGAACCTTGAGGAGATTATCTCTGTTCTTATTGGTAGGCAAGATGACTTGGCCAGGAGCAAGTTGGACATCCAAATAATGAGTTTTTTCGAATAAAGTTTCCACAGACATGGCTGAGGTGTCATTATTGCAGATTTCGAGATTGGTTGTACGGATAAGAGGCTGCTTCATAACATAGCTTGGTCCGAAATCATATTCAAGGAAGGAGAATTCAACGCCTGGTTTTCTTGCAGAACCAGTAAGACGGAAGTAATAGGTAGGACCAGAGACAATACTGAGAGTGAAGTAGTGGTTTTTAGGGCGAAGTTTGTACTCAGTGATTGGTGAGAACATGACTTCAATATCGACCTTTTCATTCTTGAGGACTGTGGCGTTTTCTGGGGAGATAGTAACAAAGCTGAATTGAGATTTTTTGACAGCGAAATCGAAGTTGAAATCTCCGTTATTATTGATAGTGATGATTCTTGACTTTCTTTCATTGATGTAAATGTCGCCGAAATCAAGAGTATGGTCCACATTATTAGAGATTGGCGTAGGACTCATGTCAATATTAACAGAATGATGGAGGTTGTAACCATGTCCCTTGATGTTGAGGTTGATAGGACGGGTCTTTTGCTTGACATTAAGAACAAGGTTGTAATTGTAGAATCTCTCGTATTTGGGTTGGAAGGTGACTTCAATAGAAGATTCTGAATCTGCTCCAACAACTCCACTCATAGGATGAACTATTAATGAATCACCATAATCAGCTTCTCCACGAACAGCATCTCTGTCAAAGCTGAATGTAAATGGTACATGTTCCAAATTCTTGATCTTAATAACTTCTTTGTTCTTACCACCAAGTAACAAAGGGCCAAAATTGATAGAGCCGACTTCAAGGAAGACATTAGGTTCAGCAACGCTACCAATAAAGGCGAAATGATGGGTGATTTTTTCTGTAGGAATCTTGAAAGTCCAATAGCTTTCGTGGTTCCCAATCAGATCAGGGAGATATTCAAAGATCATTTCATACTTCTTTCCACTCAAGATAGTGCCCTTTGGAGTAAGGCACTTGAAGAATGAGCTGTAAGAAGCTTTTCCAGGCTCTTCGAGATCTTTGCTCCACTCAAATTCATAGCCTTGGTTTGTGGGGTTGACAACGTAGAATCTCTTGGCATTCTTGATTTTAGTTCCCAAACTTTCAAATTCAACGACGTGGTACTTGCCTTCTTGAGCGAGATCCTGTGATTTCTTCTCCTTGAGAACGGAGGGGGGAAGCTCGAAATGGCAGACTGGTCTGTCAGTTTCACCATCAAGTTCAATGATAAGTTTCTCAGCAGTAGGATCGAGGTTTTCAATGCTGATGACGAGAAGTCTGGCGTTGCTCTTTTCGACTTCCTTGGGGGAGAATTTGATTGTAATTGGCTCGTCACAGTCGGGGTTAACAGTTCCTGCTTTGGGGTTTACGCTGAAATAACCGGAATCATAGACACCAGTTTCAGCGCTAACAATCTTACAGACATATTTCATTTGGATGAGAGAAGTATTTTTAAGATTGAAAGTGTAAACTCTGGAAGTGAACATGAGGGTCGGTGCGAAATAAATTTCACGGACTTCACAATCATATTTGACATAATCTGACACACCGTTTCCTTTGAGAATCAAGTTCTTTTCGGATTTTTCAATAGGCTGGTATTCTGGCTCAGGAACTGGTTCGGCCAATCTCATATTTGCTTCTTCGTTAGGATCAATAGGAGGCATGACGTCTTCTGGTTGATCTTTGTCGCCCTTTTTGCCTGGCTTTTTGACTTCTTTCTTTGCTCCCTTCTTCTTGGACAACTCCTCTTCTTCTTTTCTTCTCAAAGCTTCTTCTTCTAATCTCTTGGTGACCCAATCGTATTCTGTCTTGGTCACAAATCTGATTGTGTTCATAGAATCATCCCATTCTTTGGAACTTGGGAGAGTGACTCCTTGAATTTGGCACACCATTGGAAGATCTTTGTAGGTGACTGTCTTTTGGGATTTAAAGATACAGGTAATCCATTTTGTGCCATTAGGATGCAAGTGGCCGATTCTTGGAACCATTGTGAAATCTTCTGTAGTAGTGTCCCATTTAAATCGAATAGCAGTTTGGCTGTTATTTTTCAAAGCAAAAGCAATCTTCTTTTCGGTGTTAACGACACAATCTCCAAAGCTGATTTCATCTTCAAGGTCTTTGGGAAGTCCTTCAAAGATAATATCTTCTTGATATCCTTCACCTCTGAGCATAAGTCTGGGATTTTCATAAGGATTATCTCTAGTTTTGACAATAATTTCCCATTGTTTAGGTCCTGCATCCTTTGGTCTAAACTCAACGTTGAATGTTGCTGAAGTCTTTGCTGAAATTGTCATTGCAGCAGGATCCAAGAATTTGAAAGAATCATGTGGTTTAAGTTCGAATTCAGCTGTAGCAGGGATCTGTCCATCATTTTTGAGGACGATGGGCAAGATGTAGCTTTTATCAAGTCTTGTCTTGGGGAATTTGAGTAAAGGAGTTCTATCATCAGCCCACTCTTTAGGCTTTTCGATCTTGAGGGTAGGAAGAGCGCAATCACCGCGAAGTTCAAAGGCAAGTTTGCCATATTTAGGAATTTGTTCACCTTTTTCAACGATAGCTTCAAAGACTCCGCCATATGAAGCGATAATTTCTGGTTCAAAGCTAACAGTGACGTATTTATAATGATGAGGCATGATGGTGACAGAACTGGGATTAACTTTGAAGGCGAATTGTTCATTGGTGGAATTACTACGTTTCTTGACGTCAAATCTGACAGTACAAGGGATTTTGCCAGGATTGCTGACCTTGAATTGTTCTTGGATTCCTTTAGGATTTCTAGCATGGACGGACGTGCCGAAATAGAAGGTTTTTTCTTCGATAGAGAAAACGTTAGAGTTGAGTCTTTCTTGCATATTGATGGCGTTGCTGAGTGAAGGCACCACAATTTGCTCTTCGAAAATACTTTCAAAGTTTTCTGTGTTAATTCCTGGAACACAACTTTCACCAATAACTTCATAAAGAACGCCCTTGGGTTGGTCCTTAGTGTCTCTTCTAGAGATGTGGATACCGAGTTTTTGTTCATAGAGTTTTTGTCCGACTCCCTTGAAGGTGACTTTGATAGTCTGAGAAGAATCAGGAGCAATCGTTCCAATAGGAGGATCGATATTCCAAGTTCCAATATTGAGACCAGGAAGTTCTTGTTGTTTCTTGGGATCCTTTTTGGCGGTGTTTTTGGCAGGTTCTGGCTTCTTTGCTGGAGGCGCTTTACCCTTATCTTTACCAGTTTTGGCTCCTGCAGCGAGGGCAGCTTGGTATTCTTCTTCAGCTTTTCTTTGGGCCATTTCTTCATCCAAGATTTCTTTTCTTCGGTTGTCGTCGTTGTAATCAAAGATTGTGTAGTTGAATTCAAAGATACCTTCGTTTTTAATTTCAAAGGTTCTAACTCTAGGTTCATCGAATTGAACAGGACCAAAATTGATGTTGTTGAGAGGCATGATTGAGTATTTGGAGAAGACAGCGTTGACTGTAACATTGATCATGACCTTGTTGAAGATTTCTAAGGATTTTCCTTCGAGAATTTCAAGGACAATGTCAGTAGTGCTGCTTGTCGTCTTGAGCTTGAGTTCCTGTTGCGAGCAGAATTTGAATGAGACGATCTTTTCTTGGCCAGGAGCGATGACGCCTTCTGCAGGTTCAATCTTGAAGTTATCTCTAAAGAGCTTCTTCTTCATAACAAAGCGATATTGGATATCGTAAAGACCAACATTCTTGATGGGGAACTTTTGTTCTTTGGTATCTTCACAGCGAACATCACCGAAATTGAGCATATTTTCCGGGTTATTAGGATCGAATACCATGTCAATTCTAAAGGCTTCAGCAAGGATCTTGATTTCAATAGGTGGTTGCTTGATGCCAATGTTTTCATTATCTTCAGCTTCCACAATAATCTTGTTCTGGAATTTCTGTTGTTTTAAACCCTTGAAAGTAATTTCAATCACCGCTTCTTGTGTAGGCTTCAACACTCCACTAGTATTTTGAAGGCTAAACTCTTCAGGGAGATCTTGAAGGCCAGACACTTTCCATTTAATAGGAACTGAGCACACATTCTTAACCTTCACAAGCTCTGTAACTTGTTGATTGAGTAAGATTCTCTGGAACTCCACTGTCGTCTTATCGAGTTGGATGGTTGGCTTAACACCTGTGCATTGCATATCGAAGGTAATTGGTACTGGATTGTCCTTTATCATGCAAATTAATTGGTCTCTGTAGATATCTGGTGTATCGGGGAATGCCCAGACTCGAAGGTCTTCTGTTTGGTCAACCTTGAGCATGAGTTTCTCTTGTTCAAACAAGAACACCCCCTTTTTCTTGATAGCGCCATCAGGACCAGTGCCCTTGGGGATAGGACCTTCGATAACGGAGCTGCCCAAGGAGAAATCGAGTTCTACATCGAATTTACCGTTGTTTGTCATTCTGAAGACTGAGCTGTTGACGTAGATGTAGGAGTTGGTGTTTTTCTTGGTGGGATCTTTACCGATAAGAAGAGGACCAAAATCAAAGACATTTTCTGTTGTGATGAAGTGTTTAGAGATGTAACATTCAGGAGGATTTGGTGGTCTAGTCTTTTTACGTTGCATAAAGACGTTAATGGGGTTGGAGTTGATGGTTGGGAAGTCTACAACGCCAAGACAATCGACTTTATATGGTTTAATAGAGAAGAAGGATTCAAATTCGAAAGAGGTGGTATAATTTCCTGGGCTTCTTGCAAACACCTTAGCATAGAGAGTGATTCTCTGCTTGGCAGGAATAATCCAACGGGCCTGTGTATTGACAGTGGTTTCTTCGAGAGGTTTATCGAGAGGGACGAGATCTTCATCGTTGTTATTGATGTAATTGTCCTTGGGAGTGAGGATAGTGAAGTATTTGCTCTTTTCAGGACGGAATCTGGTGATAGGTCTTCTGAGAATTTGGTGGAGAACAGGCTCAGGGACAGGTTCTTTGTCCATATCAATGAATTCGGGTTCAGGGACTTGTTCAAGGACGGAATTATTGAACTGATTATAGTTGAAGATGACTGGGAGCGAAATGACACTGCGGTTGTCTTTAGTGATAAGACATTGTCTAGGAACTTCGATCTTTGGTACGGCTGGTTCTTCAACCTTCTTTTCCTCAACGATTTCAACTGGAGGTGGGAGTTCCTTCTGAGATTTCTTTGGATCAACTTTAACAGGAGCTTTTCCACCCTTCTTCTCATCTTTCTTTTCCTCAACAACTGGTGGAGGAGGTAGGGGCTCTTTATATTGTCCGAATATGACATCGATAAAATCGTTAGCCTTTTGGTTATGAACTTTGAGTTCTTCGGGGGAGATTTCAAGAGGATAGTTGACCTCGAAAAGTGGACCTTTATCGACAAGGATAGGTGTTTCGGCACCACCTTCAGGGATCTCTTGCTTAGAAGTAGGAAGGACAACTTCTTTTTCAGCAGGGATCTTTTCTTTCACTGGGATTTCCTTGACAACAGTGACACTCTTATTCTCTTTATTTCTTGTGACAGCACTCTTGATTCTGACCTGGACAGGTTTCTTATCTCTTGTTCTTCCTTCTTCTTTGGTAGTTGGTCTGAGTGTGCTTCCCATCTTCAATGAAGTTCTGGATCCCATTAATTCCTTCAAAGTTTTCTCAGGTTCAGGTTCAGGAGGTGCGTGGATAATCTCACTGGCTTCGAGACCTGAAGGATCAGTAGGATAGTAAAGATTAACAAGCTGGAGATGTTGATCAGGAATTGCCTTCATAATGACACGTAGAGCATCGATTTCCTTTTTGTAGATGCTGCCTCTGAGATTTTCAAAGATGATACCAGCGTTGCAGTATTGAGTATTCATACGTTCTTTGAGAAGTCCAACGAGTTGATCTTCAGCGAGGAAATCATAGTCTTCTCTCTTGATTTCTGGATCTTCTTCCCCCTTCTTCTTTTTCTTCTTATTCTTCTCTCTTTCGGCTACTGCTGCGTCGTATTCGATTTTCTTTTGTTCAAGGTAAGCTTTAGCTTGAAGGCCGACTTCAGTGTTATTCTCGAGGTTCCAATCAAGCAACTCATTCATGTTGATGATATGTCTTTTGTGGGTCTTTGAAAGGAATTGGGCAAGCTGAGTCTTGCCACAGCCTGGTGGTCCGACAATAATGACGTGATGCTTAAGGTGATCCTTGACTTTTGGTGGATAAATAATAGCGGGTTTCTCTTCATTTGCAGTGTTGAATTCGTCAATTTCCTTTTGTAAAGTATCAACAGCAACTTGATCAATTTGTTCTTGATTTGTCAATTCTTTCATTCTTCTGTCAAATTCAGCTCTTTGGATTTTCAAGTCATAAGCTCTCTTGATATTTTCCCAGAAGAGTTGGCCAGGATATCTAACAGGGAAATAGAGGGTTTCTGTTGTATCAAATGGAGTATAGTCTCTCAACACTTCCTCGTCTTGGAGATAGGCAGGATCGAAATTAAGGGAATAAACTTCAGTATCATAATCTGAAGGATTATAGATATTGAGTTTGGTGATGGCTTTATTATCATAAGGGAGAACAGGTCCAATATTCAGATTTTCTGGAGTGACTTCCAGAGAAATGGCAGTACCAGTACCCTTGACGTGAATGACAAGAACTTTGGGATTGTCACGAATGATAATGGTGAATTTATGATTGTAGACTTTTTCTGAGAGAGGAATGAAGGTGAATTCGACCATTTGTTTCTTGCCTGGCTTGATGAGGCCAGAGGTAGGTGACATTGAGAATCTGACACCTTCTTTATCAGTAACACTGACTAATTCTGCACGAGTACTCATGTTCCAGTCACAGCTGACTTCTTTGTTATTTTCAAAGCGAACAAAGATAGTCTTTCTTTGGCCAATAAGAACACGGTCAAATTCGATATTTTCTGTAGGAATGGTGATTTCTGGGATCGTGATATTTGACAAGACATCAAGGTGGTATCTTGGTCCTCCTCTAATATCAATAGGGATAGAGACTTTATTATGGCCGAATTTATGAGTTTTCTTGGATTGATAAGTAAGAGTGATCAAAATGGACTCATCAGGGCCAAGTCTTGCGATTCTATCAGGGATGATGGTGATATTATTGATTCTATAGACTTTTTGATCAAAGCTGAAGGCAACAGGAGTTTTGCTTGTATTCTTGATTTTAAAGGTCTTTTTCTTGCTAGCTCCAAGCACAATATTTTCAAGGTCGCAAGTATAAGATGCCAAACTGATATGATTATACATTCTGGGATTCATTTGTTTTGGAGGTCCCATCTTTGCTCCACTCTTCATAAAGCTGTGTGTTCTGGAGTCATCTGGATGGAAATCGTCCTTGGAAATTGACAGTTTTCCTTCACGAGTGGCAGCGCCAGCCATGCTATTGGTTCCAGCAGGATTGACAGGAGGAAGGTTCATATCAACGATATTTTTGGAGAGAGTATCGCAGAAGTATCTACGATCAGATTCCCATTCGCCTTCATTGACAAAAACAGAGCCAGTCTCATTGAGACGGTTTTGGTTAGGATTGTCAGTAGCTAGAGAAAAATTGAGCTTGTCGTACTCAAAGCGAGAAGTGGGGTTTTCTTTTCTTGGAAGTCCGAAAGCGAGAGTTGGGAATTGTCCTCTAGCGTGAATCTTGATTTCTTCAGGTTCGAAATGAGCGATTTCAATAAAGAACTTTTCACGGATTTCATCAGGGATACCAGGACACATGCGAACAACGATCTTTTGTTTTTCATTACCTCTGACTGAACCACTCATGGGGATAACCTCAATGAGATTTTCTCGAAGGATTGTTGAAAGGTTAATCTTGAATTCAAAGGTAACTTTTCCAGTGTTTTCAAGGATCATTTCTTTAGTTTCCCAATCATTGAAATTCATAATGCCAAAATCCAAGATCTTGGGATTTAATTTGTATGTCATGATTGATGAATCTCCCACTAATCTCACTTCGTAATCTGGTCCTCCTTCTACTGAACATATAGCGCTTGTCTTGATCTTTTGACTGAGAAGAGCATTGAAGACAAATTCGACTTTTTCAGTTTCACCAGGTTGAAGCTCACCATTTAAGGGGAGGATATCGAAGATTTCATTGATAGCAACAGCACCAGCAGCGCTACCGCGAGTTTGATTCTCAGTAAGGACCATATCGCCAACAGTACTTGGTCTTTCTCTCATAATCTCATCATCTAAGAAATGCCATTCGTAGGTAAGAGCCATTTCACTGACATTCTTCATAATCATGGTCATTTTCTTGGTAGTTTCGTGCATGATACTTCCAAAGTTGATTGCGTTGGTTTCGAGCTTAAGATTAGGGAAGCAAACTTCACCACAAAGGTTCACATATTCTTTATGGGGATGATCTACATGATTAATTTGGAGCTTGTGAACAGTTTCTCCAGAAACCTTATCGATCTTCATTCCAGGATCAAAAGAAACCTTGACCGTGGTTGATCTTCCAGGAAGTAAAGAGTAAGTTTCTCCGCTCACACTGAAAGGAAGAGGAACTTTAATAACGAAATTAGTTGGCAATTGGGATCCACAAGTAATTTCAAGGTTCTTTACGATCGGCATAAATGGAACGTTTCTTTCCCAAGAATATTTAAACTTGAGCTGTTTCTCACTGAAGATAAGGTTTGGCTCGATAAACTCTCCTTCTAAAGAAGTGAAATATAAAGCATTGGATTTTCTGTCATTGCCAGCAGTGGCGACCAGTTCGAATTCTTCACTGATTTTACCCTTCTTGGTCGAATATGCTCTAAATTGGAACATAAGACCGGTCTTGGGAGGAAGATTGACGCTTTCTGGGACGATAGTGAAGGTTGGGATATTCTCTTCTTCCTTCTCTTTACCTTGATCATCCTTCTTTTTATTTTTAGGTTCAGGTTTTCTCTTGGCTTGCCAGACAAGTTTCTGTGGTCTTCTACCTTTATTTTCAATGAATATTTCTCTGTGATCATATTTGAAGGTGTATTGAAGACCAAAGGAGACAACTTTAAGATCCTGGTTACAGAAAACAGTTGGTCCGACACCCTTTGCACGAAGTGGAACATCAATATCAAAGCCTTCTTTAATGACAAAATGAAGAGTATCAGCGAATTTGATATTATCATCAGGAGTACATACGATTTGGATTTCCATTGTAGTTGCAGGTTCAAGAACTCCGTGTTTTTGAAGAGGTCTGAAGACAGACTGTTTATTCTTGGTAAATATGTTGAAATCAGCCTTGATAAGGGATTTATTGGAGACTCTGATGGTCTTGATCCAGTCCTTGAGGACTTCAACATTACCGTAATCGAGCTCTTTTTCAGAGACTTCGACAATAGGACCGCGACTGTGGGCAACAATGTTGACGACTTGGGGCATATTGTTATTTCCAACGATTTGGATGGCAAGAGGGAGGTTGATTTCACCAAGCTTGAAGGTTTCGAGAGTGATGTTAAGTTTAAGGGTGGAATTTTTTTCAATGGTTCCTCGTTCTCTATCAGTGGTATAAACAGCGAGAATCTTGCTTTCTTTGCTTTGAGGGACAATCTCAAACTTTGCAGGCAAGTTACTTTCATTAACCAATTCCAATGATGTAGTGGTAGGATGTCTCAAGAAAACTTCTTCACCAAAGTCCAATACATCATGAGGTCGAATTTTCACAACAGGAACAAAGGATTCTGCGAAAATAGGGATCGAGAAAAGACCTTCTCCGACGCCCAAGATATCAATTTTGAGGGTCAGTTCGTAGCGCTTTACTGTATTGGGAGTGAAGGTGATCTCGATAGTTCTCTGTTCGCCTTTGTTGATAACGTCTCTTTGTGGGTGAATCTCGAATTCTCTGTGCTCATAGGGACCGTCACCTGGGATCCACAAACTGAATCTGAAAGAAACTGGAGAAGTATTGATGAGATTAATATATTCTTTTTTGGGGAAGGAGTAAGAAGCGTCTCCAAAATCGATTTCTTTTCGATCAAATTTGAATGAAGGGCCAGTGACATGACCTCTAAATCTGAGTGGAATGAGTTCAGTACTTCCTTCTAACTTGAATCTGAATGTCTCTGCAAATTCTCCGAGCATTTCGCTTTGGAAAGTCACTGTAAAATTCAAACGTTCACCAACACCCAAAATTCCTTTATCAACATCAAACTTAAACATCCTTGCTGCTGGAGTATCTGGGAACAACAATTGGAACGAGGCTGGGATCTCACCCCTATTCTCAATAGTAAAATCTTTAGTCTTGATTGCTGTGATAGTAATGTCTCCTAGATCAATATCATCTTGTGGAGTAATCACTGCCTTTGGGCCAATACCCTCGCCAGCCAGATTTAAAGCCAGTCTTTCTTCTTTACATGAGATATTACAGAAAGCAGTGCAAGAATAGTTGAGAGCAGCTTGTGGTTCGAATGTCACAGTGATGGTCAGGGCAGAGTTTGGCCAGATTTGTCCAGAACTTGGCTCAATATGGAAAATCTCATCTTGGAAGAGTAAATGATCGTCTTCTATTGCCTTTCTAATGTTCTTATATTTACGTTTGAGCTGCATCTCAGACCTTTGGGGAATTATTAGTATAGGAATTATATAAGGAAAACTTTACTTTTTCTGTTTTTTAAGGATGGTAAGTTGTTCATTTTCTTCCATTTCGGAGCTTTCAGAAGCATCAAGGTCGTCATAATCTTCATGGTCGAGTTCATTGGTGACGATTTCTTTGATAAGCATACGTTCTTCAGCTTCTTCCTTTTCCAATTGGTACATGAGTTTAGATTTCTTTTCAATTTCTTCCTTTTCAGTTTGGAAAGCTCTCCACTCAAAATCAACTTTTACGTTGGATTTATTGACAATCTGGAGAGTTTGCTGAGTCTGCAATCCAATATAAGCATCATCCATTTGAATATGACTCTTGCTAAGATACACTTGACCATCATGGGCTTTTCCCGTGCAAGAAACGTAGGCATTGAGATTATCGTATGAGAAAACGCCTTCCAAATTATATTCCTTGCTTTCAGTAGGATGAAATTTTATCAAAATCTGTTCATTCTTTCCATTCTCCAAAACGCCTTCCTTTTTGTTGGCATCAAAAGGAGGAGGGAGCCTCAAGAACCATTTGGTGGTCTTTTCTCCCACATTTCTTATAACAATAGGCTTTTCTGTACAGTATTTGACAGGACAATGAGCAAAATCCAGCACATCTGGGAAGTCCAACATGGCTCTTTTTCCAGTAGCAATGATAGGACAAATGAATTTTTCTCTTTCTGTAACAACAGTGAGATCAAAAGAGTAGTCGATCTTTGCTTCTGGGCTAAATCTGACGAGATAGGTGTATTCCATACCAGGAGCAACCTAGAGAATTTTGAAAAAAATTCAAAATTTTGGGATAATGTTACTTTAGATCCTTTAGACATTTTTGCAATATCCTCTTCAATGACGGCCTTCTTGGTCTTATTATATGGAAGGACTTGGAAAAGACGAGAATCGGGAGGGATAACCTTGATTCTTCGTGCATATTTATCTTTATTTCTCAAACTCAGGATTTTCTCCTTGACTTGTAATGGCTCGTAATCCGTGAATTGGATTATTGAAGGTACAGGTTCGAATAAAGGCTCATCAATAGAAACAGCAGAATCGGTGTATGAGCTAAAATCAGCAATATTGAGGAATTGAACAATCTTGGGCTTGTAGTTTAATTCTTCAAGTGCATTGCCAGATATTTGTTTTGAAAGTAATTGAGATGGTTTCTAATAAAGGGAAAGGATGTTAATAAAAAGATTGTATGATGAAGGGAGAGGTACCAATTTGTTTTGTGAAGCACCTTTACCGATAGATAGAGTAGATTGGTTCGGATTAGGACGGGGCTCCATGTATTATGAATAGGGAATTTATTTAAAAAGTATTTCTAGAATTTAAAAAATGAGTTAAAATCAATTTTTGAAACTTCGTTTTATTTTTTTCAAATAATAGATAGATATAAGCTTTATGAAAAATAAATCTTTTGTTATCTGAATTAGATTCAAATCTTTCCTTGATTTTTTTCAAATGAAATCTGATCTTGATCTTGAATTAATTTATTGTATCTATCGAAACCTCTATAGAAAAAGAACTCTTGATAGAAAATGGATTCACGATAAAATGATGGTCTTGAAGTGAGTTATCAGAGTGATCAAGAAGAGAAAGTTTTCAATGAAAAAATTTTTAGAGTGAATTTTTGTTTCTATAAAAAAATAAAGTAGAATTATTCCTGAATAAAAAACTATACATACAATACAAAATTTCTTATATTCACACACAAACATTCCCCACCAATCAACTAATTGCATCACCTTCAATATCACTTTTCGTTGCAGGCCCACCGCTTGCATCCCTACTTTTGCTATCTTTCATTTCACTTATCAGCTTCAACAAATCATCTCTTTTACTAAACTCTCCTCCTTCTCCATTCACTTTCAACTGTATTTTCGTCTCCCCAGCATCCTCTTCAGTCTTTTCCGAGGACATAGTTTTCCTATCAGCAGCACCCCAATCTGGTGTGTCTTTCTTTGAAAAAGTCAATTTATGTGCTCTTGTTTTCACCTTGGAAACTTCTTTATTTTCCGCTTGCGAAGATGTTTCAAAATCCCTCGCTAAATTATCACTCTGACTGTTGTTACTTGATAATTTCAAGTCTGCATGTGTTGGATCTGGAATCAATAGAAAGCCTTCTTCTTGATTTGGTCTTCGAGAATTTCTCGATATCGGTGATTTTTTATGAGTAGCTCCAAAACGATTTTCACGACGATTATCTACAAAGGATGTTTCAATAGAAGTTGTCGTTATTCTATCTCTATTTATGGGAGACCTCGAAATTGATGTATTCATTGAGAAAAAGCTTTCATTAAGGTCATCCATGTAATTCTGATTATGAGATCGATGTGCATGTCCGCCTCTCTCAACAGAAACCGAAATAGAGTTGGAACTGCCACCTGGACTTTGATATCCTGCTTCTTTTCGCTTGCGTTCTTCTCGAACGAGCATGAGCCTGATTTCTTCTCGTTTGTGTCGAAGATCGTGGACTAATTGTTTGGCCCTTTTGAGCTTTTCATTTACTCCCTTCAAGCGCAATTTCAATATCTTTGCAACATTCATATCCTGATGGGAATTAGATCTTATTGAGAAACGAGAAAAAAGTACTCGATTGTTGAAGGGAAGACTCTGGATAACATTATCGTTTTCATATTCTCCTCTTATTACCGCATTCACATACTATTCGAAGGTTTTGAAATTTTTGGAAGCAATTTTTTACCTTTAGGAGTTCTTCAATATCATTAGCATTATCAGCTTTAAAGACAAATTTCGTTCCAGAGTTTGTGATTGTAAAAGCTAGGAAATATGACTCAATTCAGATCTCACAACAACATGCTTACAAGAATAATCTGGACCTTTAGCCAAGGTGAAAGTCTCACTATCAATCGGGAAAAAATGCTGAATAGTCCTCGCTTCCAAATCACTGGAAATTAAAATGTGACTCACTCCACAATGAAGCCACATTTTGCTTTCTTTGCTTCTGATGCCACCAGTTTTTTTACTAATCGGACATTTGTAGAGTGGTTTTGTTGGAAGGACTCTGTCATTCGTGATGGCTTTGTAAGGCTTTCCGTCAACAACGGCATATCCACCGACTTTCAAGAAATTTTTAAAGAGCTTTTTGGTTGACTTTTTGATTGGAATATCATGAAAATTCGGATTTCTCATAATTTCAGTTTCTTCATTTGCCCTTTTTTTGGCAAGCTGTCGAGCAAAGATGAGTAATTCCAAGAATAATTCGCGTTGCTTAGGGTATTTCATAATATAATGATATGTAACAATCTCGTTTCCTTCATTGACACTGATATAAACCTCATCTGATTTGAATGCTGTCACTGCTTGCTATTCACAAAAAATTATTCCCTGATCATTCAATAATCGTACTTCGATAGAAGAACAATTGAAAGCCTTTATTGTGCCATTTTCTTTCTTTTCCTCAATAGTCATATCAATAAAATTGAAGCAGAAAAATCGATGAGTTGCATCCGAAAAAAGCCCGCTTTTCTTCTTGAAAACCTCAAAAAGGAAAAACGGAAACATTCTATCAGCTTTTTCTTTCTGAGATGATTTATTCTTTATAAAAATTTTTACAGTATTTTTCCCTTAATTCTTGAGCGGTCTGGACCTGTGATACTAAACATCTGAGCTTGATCTCATCAAGATAACTTCTATAAGTCTATAATAGTGAAACTATGCCTCAGTATTCTCCCATACTTCATCATTTGAAAGTATTTGATAAGCATTCTCAACTTTTGCTAGGAATTTCTTCCTTACATTTGGGGTAAGTTTCTCAAAAAGTCTGGTTTCTCCTTCATCACTTGTACCATTACTATTCCTTTCATTTGGATTTCCAAGTTCCTTGACTAGGCTCTCATAATTTCTAAGAGAGTTAGATAGAGATTATAATGAGAGAGAGAGGACTTTTTTATTTGAAAGCTAGAGCAGTTGTAGTTGAGGTTAAGAGCAGCAAAGTGGCCGACGTTGTCGGTTTCTTCAGTGAAAGCTTCGACTCTATCGATGTAGGAGATATCAGTAATAATAGACATCGAATATACGAAATAAAAATTCGCTTTTTTTTTGTAAGGTATAGTATATTTAGGTTTAATCAAAATTGAATTAAGACGAATTTGGTGTCATTGTAGGAATTCAGATCTTGGGGAATATTGACTACTAGGATGACTTTTTCATTAAAAGGAGGCAAATCAAATCTCTCTCTGTTGAAAAGGAGAATAACAAAAGGAAGGGGCTGAGAAAATGAGAAAAAAAATCTTTGAAACCAAGAAAGGTGCTGGAAGAGATGAAGAAAGGCAGAGAAAGAGCTGAGAATATTTTGGGATTGAAGAACGAATTTTTAGACTTGGATTACTATTAATAGAAGAAGCCCAAAGGAAAGTTTATTGAATTTTTTGGGTGAATTTTATGATGAGTAAAGTACAGTATTTCAACCCTTTTAGCTCTTGGTTTATTTATAAAAAATAATAACATTTCTCGAATTGATAAGGTTGAGGTTTTATTCTTTCAAGGAATGAGTTTAGCCTTGTCTTGGGTGACAATTAAAAGAAATAAACTGAATAAACATTGCCAGAAAAGATTTTTAAAAATATTGTGAAAAAAATTTTGAGAGCTCAGAGTCTTGATAGACTTGGACTTATGTCAATTCAGCTTCGTCTCAAGGAACAATAGAGTGTCATTACTTTACTAAAAGGATGAATAAATTATTTTGTGAGCGTTTTCATAAAAAAAATGGAGGGTAAAAAATGGCTCCTTTATAAGAAGAGGAAAAAATTTTTCAGGCAAATTTCTCCACTTAGGTCCAAGACTTGTCTTCTTTGTGACGAAATGGCGCTTTCATTTCTTTAGACAGGTCAGTTGTGAGAATGTTGAATTTTTTTTCTCAAAAATTTTTGAAACCAAAAACAGTTAAAAAAAATCTTTTATTTCTCTCAAACTTTCATCAATTTTATTAATCTAATCTCAAGCAAAAAACTCAAAGAAAAAAGACAAACGAAAAGAAAAAATTAGTAATTTAATATCCTATAAAAAGCACTAATCTTCGAACATTCTCATATGAAAGCAGCTTTTAGCAAACTCATTTCACGAAAAAAGAAACCAAAGACGTTAAGCACTGGTCCTGGTCTTAACCAAAGCATGATTGACATGATTGTGAGTGAAGCCCGTCCAGAAGATAGTTTCCATAGTCAGCGGCATGTCCGTAGTCCCACATCAGCAGATGCTGATAGTTTAATTCAGAACCTTGAGAGAAACAGAGATGATCTATTTAATTCGCCAGGTCTGATAAGGCCCAAATCAAACATTTCTTCAGTTTTGAATGTGCCCAAAAAGGTACAAAAACGTTAATGAAAGATGATAATAAGTTGTTTGTAGCGGTCGATTGTGGAGGATCTTTATGAGATTCTTCAAGAGCATGTGATAACGCAATTAGGGGATATAATTACATCCAAGAAGAATAAGGACTTGAAGATTAACATCCCAAAGGTCAAATTAAGTGACTTTCAGGATTACATTACGAATCTTAAAAGCGTATATTATCGACAAAATTTTGCTTATTTATGATGTTGAAAACAGGTGCATAATCAATATAAGAAGCTTAACGCTCGGAGAATAAAACGAAGCAAAGAAGTCCAAGGGACTGACGTGCAAGGGAGCCTTCAAAAATGTTACCAAGTGATCCCCAGCCAATATTTTGATGAAGAGTTCCTGTTCAATTTTGAATACTTGACGAGCGATAAAGAAAAGGTCTTTAGAATGCAAGAAGATGTATAAAATGATGGGTTATGTGTTTTATTGATCTGTATATTTTAGCTGGGAGCTTACTTGGACACAGTTGAGTCAAATCTTTATTTGCAACTGTCTACTAGATTCCAAGAATTCTTGGATGTGATATTAAAACTCAGTCAAATGGAAGCTCAAATAAATACTTCTTTGTATGCGACAAGGTTCTTCAAGAGTCTCAATAAAGAATTGAAAGTCAAGTGTTCTGCCCAAGTCAAAAAAGTCTTGAAATTACGTAATAAAAAATCCAACATGCAAAAAGTTCTGGAAATTGTAAGGGAATACTTGAGAATTGGCGCTTTATGTTGTCTAGGTGAATATCATCAGCGCTGTTAGAAAGACAATCCCTTCATTGACAGAATTAGTCGAAAAGAATAATTTGCAAGGAGCTATAACTCTCATCAAAACCTCCGAAGAAACATATCAAAATAAACTCAAAGGCGTTAAAGTCGTCAAGTAATTTGGGAGATAGTGGAAAGGTGTTATAATGTTCATATAGGAGATTAAATTTGGACTTTAAGGACGCCAGAAACCTTTTGGAGAAGCTTGTAACAGCCAAATTTGAGGATAAAGCCACTGTATATTTGACGAAAACATTTGGATACACCAAGAAATCTCAAATGCAACATTTACCTGACATTTCTATCGTCGAAGAAAGCTTTATGGTGAGGTTTTGATATCGTATGGTTGTACTCATGTGTGTATAGAATGTGTCAACATTTGATGGAAGTGTGATATTGGATGAAGAACCAAGTTCTGGAGGAAATATCTCTTTGAATTGGACTATTGAAGCCTTTAACCCTGATAAACAAGTAATAGTTCAATTCCGAGAAGGAAGGGAAAATAATGATTATTCGTATAGATGGAAGGATTATTGGTGAGTACAGTCCTGGAGTATATAAAGATTCGAGCATTCCCTATGTACAGATATAGAGAGAAAGTTGGAGAAATTTTGAATAAATTCCACAAGAAATTCGTGACTGATATGGAGGATTATATCTCTACTATCACTGTCCCTCAACCTGGTCCCAAGTAAGCCTGAAATATTTGAATAAATCTAAACATTTCGTAGTCAAGATAATATGTTGTTTGATTTACACATCAAATTCTTGCTGTTTTACTTCAATTTATTTAAGAGATTCATTCAAACTCATTTCAACTTGAGTCATCAAATCTTGACCAGACTCTTGAAATACTGTAATCAGACTTTCTATGATCCAGAATCAGGGCATAACGGAAATCACCAAGGCAAGGAACCTTTAACAGAAGAGGCTTATATCGCTATAAATGATACTGTGGAGGATATCTACTCGACTATTGCAATTATTTTTGGAAATTTCAACATGAAATTGACTGAAATTATCCGCAAACAGTCTGTAGAATGGATTTCAATTCATCAGTTTGCTAAACTGAATGCATTTTTCGAAGAAGTCGTCCAGTTTTTCAAGAAAGATCTCAATGCTCAAGATAAACTGACCACATGGATTGTCACTGATATTGAAAAACTCAAAATTTCTTTGTTGAATAATAATGAAAATTTCGATGAAAAAATCACTATCGAACCTCTCCTTAATCTCCGTATCCAATGTGGAAAAGGTAATGATTTTTCTGGAGGCGAATAATGCCTAATATCCAAATAGATTATGTGTCATATTTCCATAAGCATAATCATGAGACAATAAAGCACACATTAGAACAAGATACATGGATGGTTTCTGATATCCCTTACACATACAGAATCTATTTTGACTTGATATTTAATGGAGAAGGAGCTCACCATAAAGGCTCAGTTTCGGAGAAGCCAGAACTTGATGAAGAAGACATATTCAGATCAGCAAGGCCAGATATTACTGATTTAGAAGTTGTGAGAAGATTGGCATTGGGAGAGACGCCAAAGCAAAGAGAGTTTCCAACAAATTTACCGAATGAGTATAATGAGAAGACCGAGAAGAGCGTTTTTGAGATAAAGAAGAGTGAATTGATTGTGAATAAACAAAGATTCAAGTTGAATGGGTCTCTGTTGGTGTTGATAAAATTGGCATGTGATTATTACAACGTTGCTTATAAATTTTACCAGTTGAGAGAATTGACCTTGACAAAAATGTTTGATCTTTTAAAGGTAAGAGAGCTAGCAGAATTGGCAGGGTTATTAATGTATAAAAAAATAGTTTTATAATTCGTTCACGAAAAGATTGATTAACAATGCCGAAGCTACCATGTTTGGTAAAGTCAAGAAAATTACTGCAAAAATTTTAGGTACCAGATATTTTGAAAAAATATAACAAGTATTTTGAATAGGATTGTCAATAATCTCATTGAATTTATTGTTGATTACTGTGACTTATTTGAATCAAACCATTGAAAAATCCATGAAGAATTTGAAGGAAGGCTGGTTGCATGCAGAAATCGAGAATATTAAAGGAGAAATCAAGAATCACATTTATGAAATCAAGCTCAAGATCTGTCTTATTCTCAAGAACAAGTAGTTTTTAATTGGGGAATTGATATTAATTTTGAAGGCTTCTTGAACAATGTGCAGATTTAAGGCAGTTGAATTGGGGACATAATCAACTGAAGGTGAATATTCCAACCAAGAGTTCAGCGAGCATTCTGCATAACATCAGACAGATGTACAAGAGTATAGAAGATGTGTTGTTTAGAGAACAATTAGTGGATCTTTTTGAATCAATATTTGGTGATCTCAAAAATAATTATTTACCAATTTTCGAAAATCTCAATATTGAAAATAAACTCGCTGCTAAAAGGTAACAACATGAAATGTTGAAATTCTTATTAATTAAAATCCTTTAAAAATAGAGTGAAGGAGGAATTAGAATATTTCAAAGAAGATCTTCATCATCTTCATATATTCCAAGAGCCGGAACTTAATTTCAAGGAATTTGATGATCGCATAAAGAATCTTGTTCAAAATAAATGTGTCCCTCTCCTTGGTACTGACGCAACTAAGGTCGAAGAACCTGCCGCTGCAAATGGTGAAAATGCTCAACTTGAATCAGAAAACTCTCCTGCTAATCATGAAGAAGAACCTATCGAAATTACTCAACCTAACGGAACGACTGGTGAAGCTGCTCAAGAAGAAGAGGTTGCTAAAGAAGAAGCAGTTGCTGTTGAAGAAGAGAAGCCTCAAGAAGAAGCAGCTGCTGTTGAAGAAGAAACGGCTGTGAGAGAAGAGGCAGCCCAAGAAGAGCCAGAAGTTCAAGAAGAAAAAAATGGAGAGATAGCTGCTGAAGAAAAAGGTGAGGAGGAGAATGTTGAAGAGGCAGGAGAGAATAAAGAAGATGAAGTTCGTAGAGACGAGGATATCTAACGAAACTGGAATTTTTAATGATTATTTATGTAAAATATAATGAGCCGTACGATGATTTTTGTATGAGGAATTTTACTTAAGAATTGGGATGTTTATGTATTTCAAAAAATATTCATCCAAAGGATAATAATAATAATTTTCATCACAAAATATTCTCTGCATACAATTATTCAAATTTTAAAGTCCTTCTGACTTCAGAAGGGACACTTTCCTCTTCTTCCATTGCAGTAGAATGATGGTGAGTTTCAGCAGGTAATGCATCTTGGATTTCTTCTTGGGATCTCTTGGCATAAAGCTTGTGGAAGGAGTTTTTAATGATTGAAACAAGGTGCACTTTAATTTTATTTTTCATTTTTGGGCTATCATAAATCGTTCTTTGTTTCAATAATTCCATTCCTTCCAACATTTTCTTCTCAAAGTCCACAAATTTTGTGTACTGATCATACAAAATCTTGAGACAAAAAATGACAAAAATCGTCTTTTGATATTTTGTTATTGTTTGAAAAACCTGAATCCTCTCCACTTCTGTCAATGAAGTAATTCTCAGCATATCATAAATCGCCTTCTCAATAAAATAATTCAACAACAAACCTTTTTAAAAATTATAAGAAAATAATCTTTTCATGTTCCTTACTGATTTTTAAGCTGAAGCTGGCTCCACTAAGTCTTCTACAAGAAGTGAAAAGAGCAATCAGGAGGAAAATAACAGTATAGAAGAACAAGCTTCTAAAGTCAAAGCACTCGTAAACCAGCCAAATTTGTAATTCTTTAATGAAGGAGAGTTCCTTGGTGACTTTGTTCAAGATATTGAGAAAACTTTCTTCTTGTGATTTTAAATTATCAATAATTCGATGAAATCCCCTTGATAATTTCTCATTCAATGTTTCTACATTATTTGATGTCTCCTAATGGGTTGTAAGAGAATGTTTCAATCAAGAGAGGTTCACATTAATCTTCTCGATAGTTTTGACATTGAGGTCGACACTTCTTTTTGTCCAGCTCTCCATTTCTGATTGAAGATCATAAATATCTTTAGTTTTCTTGTAATTAGCTTCTCTAAAGAGATAATAAAGAAATTTGCCAATCTCAAGGATTACACTGATTCGGAAAGGTCAGATGAGGACTTGGCAAGCTTATTAATGGTTTCTTCTGACTTTTCGTACCATAAGAGACTTCTATAATAGAAGCAGATATTTTCAGAATGAGTAAAGAAGGTAGTATATGTATTCCAGGAATCTCCTTCAAGCTCTTTCGAACACTCTTGGAAGCTCATTGAATCCTCACATCTAAAAGTTTTCTTGCCAGATTTCGCTAAATGACAGTTTGTCAACTCCAATGCTAACTATAGATGGGATTAGTGATGAGATAAGAAATTGATATGAGACGCGAGATTGAGTGGTATCATCCATATTGCGGCAATTAGAGATGAGTTTTTCGATAGCAGAACGGAAGCAAGTGTTGGATTTGGAGAGTTTGAGGAGGGTATCAAAGCTTTCTAAAGAGAAAGATAAAACATGAGAAATTAGCGGAAACAAGGATACGCTCAGAGATTTTGAGAAGGTTAGGGTCAAGATGTTCGTATTGGCTTGGGAGAGAGATGGAGTAAGGGAGAAGAATGAAGAAGAAGCAGAGTAAAAATAACATTTTATTGAAGAGAGGATGGCTTGACATTTGCAGACAAAAAGTAAATGAAGTGATTATATAGAAGTGGAACGGAGCGGATTTATCAGGTGAGATTTAAATTCTCCAATGAGAATTTTGTTTTTTTGTCACAAAAATATTTTTGAAAGATTCAAATTTTTTCAAAGTGAGACGATTATGTTCTAGAATAATTCCTCTTGGGAAGTCAGCTTTGAGTTTTCACAAAGGAAACGAAAAGAGAGGAATTTCTCTGAATGAAGGGAAGCTTTAATTAAAGCACCAGAAATTTAGTGGTATCATTGATTCTAAAATTTTATTTAAGGGTTTCCCAAGCAAAATTATCTGCATTCAACATATCCAAAAATGATCACTGTCAACCTTCAAGATCTTCTTGTAATCACCTTCTTGTTTCCTCTCCTCACCTTCTCTTAGAACCAAATCTCCTCTACCGGAAGCAAGGACCTTTTAGCCAATACAAATTTTGCTGTTGTTGACAATCCTCGTAACATTCTCTCCTCTATCACTTTCGGACTGACTTTCCATTAGAACCTGCTGTTCAAACTGCCAACAATAAGAAGACCTATTACAACGACGTCCAAGTACTTAGTTATAATAATCTGAACATGTTATGACCTTCTATTTACAGAAAATCAAAGACTTTGTCACATCTAATACCGGATATGACCAAGAAGAACTCAAAAAGTTCCAAAAAGTTTGCAGTGGTGTTATTAACAGCCCTTACTTCAACTACAATGATCTCGGCAAAAAAGTTATAAAGAGTCTCGTTCAATATAAATTCCTTGTAAAGAGAATTTCTAGTCCTCAGTTTTCTAACATTTTTTGCAGGATCTTTTGGCTGTCCTTCTTGAAAAGCACTTTAATTCCATTGATGATGAAAGTCTTTGCGCTACTCTTTATGAACTTTTGGACCTTGAAGATGATTTAGTCGGAGATGATGCTGCTACATACAAACAATATCAAGAAAAGATGACCAATGATAATCCCTTATTCAGAACTTTTTATGATGCCTGCGCCGATCTCTTGACCTTCCCTGAAGAAAATTCCTTCCAAAAATATTTCATTATCTATGCCATTTGCCTCCTCTGCCAAAAGCCAATGTAAGTTTTATGATGAGAATGAAGAGGTTCTAAGGTCTTTATTTAGGGATAAAGTTTCTTTTATGAAGGCTCTTTTGAAGCTTGAAGTCAGCAAGATTCAACAATTGTTGGAAGTCTTTTATTTCCTGGTCGTTCCTCTTAGCTCCGAAGCCAGCAGATTGGGTATCCAAGTCTCTCAAGCAACAGTAATAAGAAATATTTTTTGAACTCCTCTCACATGCTTTAGATTTACGAATATATTTCATGGACCTTGAGCTGTTCATATGAAAAGATAAAGGAGAGCACTTACATTCAAAAAATTTTGTCTTTGTTGTCCAAAGCTATTGAACAAAAGCAACAAGAAGTCAAGATGTTGGATTTATTGAATAATCTCAATGCTCTCAATCAAAAGAAACTCCTCAAACTCGAAACTGTCGATCTTAGAAAGAACCTCAATGTCGAAGAATTCTATTTCTAAGGAGGATATTGTATTGGTTTTTTAAGAAAGGAGAAGATCAAAAATCCATTTATTTTGTTATTTTATTGAAAGTGTATAGACATTTAATCTCTTCATGAAATATCCCATCCGTTGAATTGTATATTTATTGTCCCTTTTATGTGCTAAATAATATGCCCAAAACTCTTACATTGCATTTGTTTTTCAAAGAAAGAATTTTTTCAAATATCCCAAAGCACTACATATGAAAGAGAAAAGTGCGAATCAGACCTGAATTAAAATTTTATTTCATCAAGTCATTTGGATACTTAATCCCCCAAACCCCTCATGTTCACCTCATCAAGATTATCTCACTTGAAAAGACTCTACAGATTGTTGGATCTTAAGCCTCTTCAAAAATTTTCCAATATCAAAGAAAACGCAACAAAGCCTCCCACTCAAGTCAAATATCAAAGTCCTGTTGTTGAAGAAAGATTTTACAAGAAACCTACTCCCAAATATTCCCTTGGCCAAATCCTTAGAATTGAGCATATTGTCAAAAATTACGAAGATTATTATGATAAAGAAGGTATCATCGCTGGTTGGGCTAGAACTGTCAGGTAATGATATGAATAAAATGAGGAAACCTAAGTTTATTTCTTTTATAGAAACGCTGCAGGAAATACTATTGTATTTATTGAGCTTAACGATGGATCCGACATGAAATCTCTTCAAGTAAAATTGCCTTTTTCAAAAAGAAATGATAAATGAGTAGGTTGTAATGGATAAAGATATGCCAAATTTCCAAGAGATCGCAAAAGCTGGAGCTGGAGCATCATTTAGGATCAAGGGAAAATTCGTAAAGAGTCCTGCTAAGGGCCAACCAATTGAAGTGTTGGTCAATGATGCTGAAAATCATTACGTCAAACTGATTGGAAATGTTGCTGATACTAAAGCATATCCCCTTTCCAAAAAGACTCATACTCTTGAATATTTGAGAGAAATCGCTCATTTGAGACCTAGATCCAGATATCTTTCTTCAATGACCAGAGTTAGAAACTCTTTATCAATGGCAACACATATATTCTTCCAAAATAAAGGATTTTACTATATCCAAACTCCTTTAATCACTGGCTCAGATTGTGAAGGAGCTGGTGAAATGTTTGCTGTCTCCACTTTATTGCCTCAATCTGGGGACCCAGTGAAGCAAGTCAAGGCTGTCAATAAAGAAAATGAGATTGATTTTAGCAAGGACTTCTTCAAGAGACCCACATTTTTGACCGTCTCTGGACAATTACCCCTTGAATCCTATGCCTGTTCTATGTGCAATGTGTATAACTTTAACCCCGCTTTCAGAGCTGAGAATTCTCATACCACCCGTCATCTTGCTGAATTTTGGATGATTGAACCTGAAGTTGGTAATGGATAAATTGGGATTATCATTCTAATTTCTTAAAATTAGCCTTTGCTGATCTTGAAGATAATATGGTTCTTGCTGAAGAATATATCAAGTTTTGCGTTCAGTATATTGTGGAGAATAACTATGATGATATTGAATATTTCCAAGCTGAGCAGATTAGACGCGCTAAGGAGGAGAAGAAATCGGAACCTGCCATAAAACTCTTGCAAAATCTCACTAATGTCATGGAATCAACCTTCCAAAAAATCACTTATGAAGATGCTGTCCAACTTTGCATCCAAGTAGGAAAATGATTGAGAAATAATTATTTAAAAATGATAGCATGAAAAAGAAGGAAAAGTGACATTTGAAAAGAAGTTGGCTTGGGGAGTTGATATGAGCAGTGAACATGAAAGATATTTGGCTGAACAAGTTTTCTTTGGCCCAGTCATCATTTACAACCATCCTAAAGACTTCAAGGCTTTCTACATGAGATTAAATGATGATAATAAAACTGTCGCTTCTATGGATGTTGTCGTTCCTGGCGTAAAGAGATTGAGAAACTAGATCCTTAACGTAATTTTCGTTAGATTGGAGAGTTGATAGGAGGAGCACAAAGAGAAGATAGATTAGATTACCTCGATAAAAGAATCGAAGAAGTGAATTTAGATAAGGAAAGTTATTGGTGGTATAGAGATTTGAGAAAATACGGAAGCGTCCCTCATGCAGGATTCGGAGCTGGCTTCGAAAGATTGGTAATGTTCTGTACCGGTATTGAGAATATTAGAGATGTTATACCCTTCCCTAGAGTCCCTGGTCACGCTGAATTCTAGTTAGATTCTTGTGTATTTTTTTAGTAGTACTAGTGCTATATGAATACGTATGCTTTGTTTTAATTTAAAAGAACAGACGAAAAATATGGAAAAGAGGGAAAAAGCTAGATTTGATTATTGAATATTAATCTCATTAGCTTGTTTTGTTTTAAGGAAAGCAGTGCAAAGACTTTTGCCACTTTCCTTAAAGTCAAAATTTAAATTAAAGACAGTTTATTTATTATAGTACAAAATGGGCCAAAACGAATCTGTAGGCTGTTGTTCCAAAAGTAATCTTAATTTTTCTTCTCATTCTCATTGTCTCTCTTTAGACGTGAATGAAGGTTACAAAAAGGAGGAACATTTTCAACCACCTCCACCAATTCAATCAACAGCGGAATCATTAAAGATGTCAATGATGAAATCCCGTAAAAATTTCATAGCGAGGCAAAGTTAAAATCTTCTAGCTAAAATCCGAGATCATTTCAAAAGTCACGAAAATCTCTTTACAAGACTTGTCGCGCATCGGCAGGATCATATTCTAGCCAGCGTTGATGATTTAGCCGAAGATGAACTCGAAAGATTCTATGATTCTCTCTATGATATTGACTTTGAAATGATGGACATGGTAACGATATTACACTGGGCTCTTGAGATTTCTAACCACACTGTAAAGATGTATAATCATTTGGTATTACATCCACAAAGAGAGGACAATAAGCCAGATCATATTGAGCCAATAAAGAATAAAGTGCGCCTTAAGGATATAACTGATGAGGAACATTCAAAAATCCGAAGACACGGTCTCGAATTGATCCTCAGCGGCAAAGGTATACCTCCAAAGCCCCTTCCCAGTCGTCTAAACCGTATATGAAAAGTGGGCGTTTTGTTATTGAGTCAAGGCGATGGGCTCTCGTTAGGATTTGATCATCCCAAAGGGATGTTCAAGCCTGGAACTCCAGCAAATAAGACATTGATTGAATATTTGGCCAATAAAATTGCGAGAGTGTGTCAATTAGGTAAAGCATCACCTTGGAAATTTTTTTCGTTACAAATTTGGAATTTTAGCTTGTGAAACCTTTGGAGTGAACCAAACAAGACCTTCAATTATCTGGTATATCATGACCAATGAAACAAATTATGAAGAAATCACCACTTTCTTCTCCAAAAACAACTACTTTGGCCTCGGCGGCAGCAACATACAATTCTTCAACCAAGTATTGAAGTGATAATTGAAAATGTCTCACAGTAAAATTAGCAATGCTTGCCAACTCTTGATTTCTACGGAAAGATCATATTAGAAGGCAAAAGCACTATCCATATGGCTCCTAATGGTACCGGTGGACTTTTCCATGCCATGAATAAACATGGTATTCTCAAAGATATGTAAGGGATTTTGATAAGGGAATAAGCTGATTTTGAAATATAGGAAGGCAAGGGGAATAAAGTACATTCATGCAATTGATATGGATAATTTCTTGGTGAAACCAGCTGACCCATTCTTTATTGGATTTGCTGATGTTAATAATTACGAAGCCGCTTGCAAGTTTATCCCCAAGGTAAGAGGGAATTTGAATAGTAATATTTAAATTTTGAAAATTAGAGAAGTCCAGATGAGAAGGTGGAAGTTCATGTGTTGAGAAATGGCAAGCCACATGTAGCAGAACCTTCAGAATTGGATCGCAATATGAATAATCAAAGAGATACACGAGGCAATCTCTTATATGATGCGACATATATTCAAGATACAGTATACACTGTGAAATTCATTGAAAATGTTATTGTAAATGGCAAAAAAGAGCTCGTTAGAAAGTAATAAATGGGTTTGATTGTGAGCTAATTATTTCGGCAGTTATCATGTGGTGAAGAATAGAATGAGATATTATGACAAGACACTGAAAGAAGCAGTAACTCCATTAGATAATAATGGATATACATTTGAATTATTTACATATGATGCTTTCCCAATGGCGAGACCTGAAAGTTTTGGACTGTTAGAAATAAGAAGAGAAGAGGAATATGCGCCAATAACTCAAGCATCTGGAGCTATAGATGAAACTCCTGAAACTGCTCGACAAGCTTTATCTCTTCTCCATCAAAGATGGTTAGAATCTAGAGGCGTTGCTTTTGAAAGTAAGTGAAGGGTATTCGGGGATGAGGGAGTAATATTTCAAAAAGGAAGAGTCAATGGAAGTCAGGAAGCATTGTTTGAGATTGATAGCGCTAGAGTCTATGATGAAAGAGATCCTAAGTTGGAGCAGATTGCGAAGAAATATGAAAATAAGATAATCCAATTGCCTTTTATTGTCAGAGAATAAAGTTAGGCATGGCATGTAAATAATTGATTAGGCTTGAATAATAATAAAATTGTTTGAATTGTGATTGAATCTATAAAGATAATAATCCCCTTATAAAAAGGAAATGAGACAAAATGAAAAAAGATGTAGGTTATAAGTAGATATTGTTGTTCATTTCTTTATGTTTTGTTGATGATCTTTACTTTGTTTTATAATTATAAAGCTTTTGCTATGAATTCTGACTTTAAAACTTTTTCCCCGATTTGAGACGTTTTATTAGGTTTAAGTAAACAGATAAACTGAATGGTATATTTGCATTTATTACATTCTGATAAAGAATGTGTTGTAAATATTGTATATATTGTAATGAGAGTATTATATAGTAGAATTAATGATAAATGTATTCAGGCCAAGAATATTCCTCGATTTACGATTTAATTTGCGTTGACAATATATTTGTTAATGGGTAAAGCACAGAGACCTCCAGCTGTTAAGCCAGTGACTAATCCAAAAACTGAAAGGAATCCTGCAATTTCTTTCTTTGGCCCGTCAACAACTTCGGGACCCATGATAAACAAAGCAGTTGTCGCAAAGCCATTAGTCAAGCCAAATAAGGCGATATTCAAGAAGCCAAACCAAGCAGTGTTAAATACAGCGACAGAGATTGGAATGGCTTGGAGAATAAAGAGGGCATCGAAGACAAATCTGAAGATAACAATGCCAAAAATTGTCCACTTAGTGTACAACTTTCTATGCTGAGCAAGATTCTTTCCAACAACATCAAAGACATTGAAGGTGGTGAGCATACTGACTAATTTCCAGTCATTGGATAATGAAGGTATGGGTTTTTCTTGCATGATGCCGGGGAAAGTGGTAAAGCTGATGGCATAATTTAAAAATAGCAATAAAACATAGAATTTCGTTTCTCCAAACACCTTCATAATAGTGGTGAAATTAACCGCAAGTTTTTCAGGTTCTTCATTTTGTCTAATAATCAATTCAACAGTTTGATCTTGGCTTCCTGCGCTATTCGCAATCAGAGGTTCTACATCAGCATCTCTCGCTGTATAAGCCTTGCAAAAAGCTGACTTGATAAACATGGGGTGAATCAGCACACATCCAATCAAAATAAGTCCTGCTGCGCCAAAGTATACAATAATTTCAATCAAAGGGCCGCCTCTCATATTTGAGAAGCTTACTATGGCTAAAGCTCTCAATATGTTCATTACAACCCCAGCAAGTCCAGTTCCCATTAAGAAATAGCTCGTGTATTTAAAGGGAAAAGAGCTAGCAAATCCAGAAACTGAGCCTTGGTAGATACAATTCAGGTTTCCCATGATAAAGAGCAAGAACATCATGACCCAGAAACCCACAGCAGTGCCTTGTAAGACGTTGGCTTCGATA